>VYMD01000083.1_pt1 | contig 27391 bp, 27 predicted proteins | sample 5115311 | NCBI WGS metagenome assembly VYMD01 (sample SAMN12291779, study PRJNA351875) | freshwater metagenome | isolation source: freshwater lake | place: USA: Michigan, Wintergreen Lake | collected 2013-08-08
GGTCTTTGTGATGGCGCGCGAGAAATTGATGGCGGGCACCAGATAGCTCACCACCGCTATGGCCGCAAAGCCCCCCAGCACGCCCCAGCCCACCGGACGCACCGCATAGGGCCGCCGATAGGCACCCGCCAGCGAGAGCGCCAGCACAAAGACCACCGCATAGCCCGGCGCCACAAACCACGCGAACGTAGCCGGATAGCTGCCCCCCTCGCGGTAGGTCACCAGCCGCTGCCAGCCCTGCTGAATGCCATAGCTCAGCGCGAGAAACAGCAGCAGTTCGGCGCCGCGCAGGCCCACCCGCGCCGCCGCGGCCAGCAGGCCCCGCAGGGTGATGCCGAGCCAGATGAGCCCGTACCACACCGGGCTGACGCGCCCTCGGTAGTGCTGCCGCACAAAGGCATACATCGCCGCGTAAAAGCGCCACACGTGGCCCAGGCCATGGCGCCGGCTGCTGCGTCCTTTATAATGCAGTACTATGGCCGTGGGCAGATAGGCATTTTGCCAACCCGCCTGCAGCAGGCGGTAGGACAGGTCGACGTCTTCGCCGAACATGAAATAGCGGTTGTCGAGGCCGCCCACCTGCGCATAGGCCGCGCGGCGGATCAGCTGACACGAGCCCGAGAGCACCTCGACCTGCTGCGCGGCATCGTCGGCCAGGTGCCGTGTGTGATACTGCCCAAAGGTGGGGTGCTCGGGAAAGGCCGCCGACAGGCCCGACAGCTTATAGAAGGCTACCCAGGGCGTGGGCAGGGCCCGTTTCGACTCGGGCAGGAAGCTGCCCTGGCCGTCGATGAGGCGCGGGCCCACGGCCCCCAGCTGCGGATGGGCCTCGGCATAGGTCACGAGCCGAGCGAGGGCATCGTCGGCCATGACGGTGTCAGGGTTCAGCAGCAGGATGTAATCGCTTTGCCCTTGGGCGATGGCTTGGTTGTTCGCCCGCGCGAAGCCGACGTTCTCCGTGTTCTCTATCAGCCGAACGCTCGGGAAGGCTGCGCGAACGCGGGCCACGCTGTCGTCGGCCGAGGCATTGTCCACGATCCAGATCGTCACGCACTCGCGGCCGTAGTGCACCGCCGCGGCCTCGACGGCGAGGATGGCCTGATGCAGATAGTCGGCTACGTTATAGCTGACGATGACGATGTCGACGGTGGGGCGCTGGGCACTCATGCGCTCGTGCTGGCCTCGGCGCCGAGGGGGTTCACATAGGGGGTGCGCTGCTGCAGCGAGCGGGCCAGCGTGACCTCGTCGGCGAACTCGAGCTCGCCCCCCACCGGAATGCCGCGCGCAATGTGGCTCAGCCGCACCGGCAGGCTACCGAGCCGCCGCGACAGATAAAAGGCTGTCTGGTCGCCCTCGAGCGTGGCGCTGAGTGCTAGGATCACCTCGGTGGCGCCCTCGCGGCCGATGCGGTCGAGCAGGGGCTCGATGTGCAGCTGCGCGGGGCCGATGCCGTCGAGCGGCGAGATGAGTCCACCTAGCACGTGATAGAGGCCCTGATACTGCCCCGTGCGCTCAAGGGCCATGACGTCGCGCGCGTCTTCGACCACGCAGATCTGCGTGCGCGTGCGGCGCGGGCTGGTGCAGATGCCGCAGCGCTCGGTGTCGGTCAGATGACCACAGTCGGTGCAGCGGCGGGTGTGGTGGCGCAGGTCGATCAGCGACTGGCCGAGTTCGTCAGCGTCGGTGGGGCTGGCCCGCAGCACGTGCAGCACCAAGCGCAGGGCGGTCTTTTTGCCGATGCCGGGCAGGCGGCTGAGCGCCTCGACAGCGCGCGCGATGCTCTGGGTGGGGTACTCCACGGTTCAAAGCTACGGTTGCGCTAGGCCCCAGTCGTGCGACTCCAGTCATCCTGCCACAGGGCCCAGCCGGCCTCGGCCTGGGCATAGAGCATGTCGAGCCCGTTGCAGCCCCTTGCGCCACGCTCAGCTCCCAGTTGCAGGAAGCGCGTCTCGGCGGGGTTATACACGAGGTCAACGAGGCGGTGGGCGGAGGTGAGCAGGTGATAGGGCAGTGGCGGGGCGGTCGTCACGTCGGGGTGCATGCCCAGGGGTGTGGTGTTCACGATCAGGCGGTGGCGGGCGATCTGCTCGGGGCTGAGTTCATCATATGTAATAGACCCCTGCTGGGCCTTGCGCGACAGGCTCAGCACCTGAGGCCGCTCGGGGCGCTGGCTCAGGGCATAGTGCACGGCCGCTGCCGCCCCACCCGTGCCCAGCACGAGCGCATCGGGGCAGGCCTCGCCCTCCAAGAAGGCTTCAAGGGCCACAGCGAAGCCCTCGGCGTCGGTATTGTGCCCCACCCAGCGGCCCTCGGCAGTGATCACGATGCAGTTCACGGCGCCGGTGGCGGCAGCTGTGGGGGCTAGGGCGTCGAGCTGGGGCACGACCGCCCGCTTATAGGGAATGGTCACATTCAGCCCGCGCAGGCCAGGGTGGTCGTGCAGCAGGCTGCGCAGCTCGCCCAGCTCGGGCTGCTCGAAGCGGAGGTAGCGCGCCGCCAGCCCGAGTTGTCGAAACTTGGCCGCGAAGTAGCCCGGCGAGAACGAATGCCCCAGCTGTGCCCCCAGCAGGCCATAGATGCGCTCTGGGCTATCGAGAGCGGGGTTCGACACGGGCCCAATAACGCCTTAACGGAAGCTTTACATCCAATTCGGGCCCAGAAACAATGCCCACAAGCTTGTGCCGCAAAGTTTTTGTGTATGTTCGAGGCGCCAAACGGACCGCTGTGCCGTCGCTGCTTGTGGCTCTAAATCACAGATTTGGGCCACCCCCAAGCCGCGAAGCACGGGTTTGCGTGAGGTTCGCTAGCCCCTATATTTGCGAATCGTTTACCCGACTAACACCGCTCTTATGAAACTGCGCACCCTGTCGTTGACCCTATTGGCCACGGCTGTCGTGCTCCATGGCTGCTCACTCTTCGGTGGAGGCAATAGCCTCGACCGCGTGGGCAAATCGGACTCCAAGACTGGAGCCGTTTGGGGCGAAGAGGAGTCGGGATACACCCCGGTGGACTACAGCACCCGCGCCGCAGCGCCTGGCCTGGTTTTCATCGAGGGCGGCACCTTTATCATGGGTGGTGGCGAGCAAGACATCGCCTTCGCCTATGACAACCGCGAGCGCCAGGTGACGGTCAACTCGTTCTACATCGACGAAACCGAGGTCGAGAACGTGTCGTACAAGTTCTTCCTCTACAACATCCAGAAGGATTCGGGCGACGCCAAGTTTGAGGCCATGTACCCCGACACCACGGTGTGGTTCAAGGAGCTGGCCTACAACGACCCCTACGTCAACTACTACTTCCAGCACCCCGGCTTCAATATGTATCCGGTGGTGGGTGTCGACTGGCACCAAGCCAACGAGTATTGCAAGTGGCGCTCGAGCTACGTGAACAAGCTCCTCCGCGAGAAAGAAGAAGAACTCGATCCCAGCGGTCTCTACCCCTCTTACCGTCTGCCTTCTGAGGCCGAGTGGGAGTATGCCGCCCGTGGTGGCCTCGAGCAGCAGCTCTACCCCTGGGAAGGCAAATCGCTGCGCTGGACCTATGGCAAGGAGCAGGGTATGTTCCGCGCCAACCTCAAGCGTGGTCGTGGCGACTACGGTGGCAAGTCGAACAAGGGCGCCAGCAACCTGGTCGAAGGCCTTAACGACGGCTACTTCATCCCCGGCCCAGTCAAGAGCTTCTATCCCAACGACTTCGGTATCTATAACATGGCCGGCAACGTGGCCGAGTGGGTGTTTGACACCTACCGCGTGCTGAGCTACGAAGACGTGGAAGACCTGAACCCCGGTCGCCGCCGTGGCCGCACCTCGGACAACTTCACCGAGGACGACAACTACAACGAAGGTCGCTCGCTGCTCTTCAACCCCGATAATCAGGCTGGCGCTGGCAACTCGCAGTTTGACAACGTGAAGGTGTATCGCGGCGGCTCATGGGCCGACATCGCCTACTACCTGACCACGGGTTCGCGCCGCTTCTACGACTCAGACAGCAGCACGGCCACCATCGGCTTCCGCTGCGCCATGATCCGCGTCGGCAGCCCGAAGTAATCGCACCGATTCTCGAAAACGGCGACCATTAGGTCGCCGTTTTCATTTCCCCCAGCCCTGTGTCGCCGCGCACGCCCACCCCCCAGCAGCCCCTGCGGGTGCTCTTTGTCTGTTTAGGCAACATCTGCCGCTCGCCGCTGGCCGAGGGCGTGTTTCGTGCGCACGTGACGGCTGAGGGCCTGAGCGCCCTCATCACCTGCGACTCTGCCGGCACGGGCGACTGGCACGTGGGCGAGCTGCCCGACCCCCGCACGCGGCAGGTGGCCCGTGCGCACGGGCTCGAGCTCACGCACCGCGCGCGGCAGTTCACGCCCGCAGACTTCGAGGCGTTCGACTACGTGCTCTGCATGGACAACAAGAACCTCAGCGGAGTCATGGGCCTGGCGGGGGGCTTTCGCCTGCCGGTGGTGCGCCTGCTGCGCGACTATGAGCCGGGCGGTGGGGGCGAGGTGCCCGACCCTTACTTCGGCGATCTCGACGGCTTTGAGCAGGGTTATCAGCTGCTCGACCGGGTGTGCGCTGCGCTGCTGGCGCGCCTGCGCACCGATCACCGCATCTAGAGAGTCGACTTAGCGGAAGCTGGGGATCAGCGCCGCCATCACCGGCGCGGGGGCTGCGCCCTCGTGCAGCACGCTAAAAACTGCGTGGGCAATGGGCAGGCTGCCGGCATAGGCCTGCTGCTCGACTAGGCGCGAGGCATAATAGCCCTCGGCCACCATGCGCATGCGGCTCATGGCCTCGGCGGGGGTCAGGCCCTGGCCCACGAGCGTGCCTAGTTGACGGTTGCGGCTGTGGCTGCTATAGGCGGTGACGAGCAGGTCGCCTAGGTAGGCCGACTCGGCGATGTTGCGCCGGCCGGGGGCGAGCCCGTGCAGGAACGCGTCCATCTCGCGCAGGCAGTTGGTGGTCAGCACCGCCACGAAGTTGTCGCCGTAGCCTAGGCCTAGGGCTAGGCCCACGCCCACGGCATAGATGTTCTTCATGATCGCGGCGAGCTCGACGCCCAGCACGTCGTCGCTGATCACGGTCTGCAGCTCAGGGCTGCGCAGCACATCGGCCACTGAGCGGGCGGTGTATTCGTTCTCAGAGGCGACGGTGAGGTAGGTGATCTGCGCACGGGCCACCTCTTCGGCGTGGCTGGGGCCCGACACCACGGCATAGCGCGCGGGGGCCACGCCCCGCCGCTGCGTGAAGTAGTCGCCCATGCGCAGGCCGCTGTTGAGCTCGAGGCCCTTGATGGCAGAGGCTACGATTTTGCGCGTGAGGGCGCCGGGGTCTAAGCTCTGCAGGCTGGCCTCGACATAAGCTGAGGGCACGACCACCAGCACGATGTCGGCGGCACCGACCACAGCCCCGATGTCGCTCGACACGCTGATGTGGCGCATATCGAGCTGCAGCTCGCTGAGGTAGGAGGGGTTGCGGCCGGTGCTGCGGATCGGTTCGAGATCAGCCTCGGTGCGCACCCACCAGTGCACCGGGTGGCCGGTGGCGGCCACGAGCTGCACAAGGGCGGTGGCCCAGCTGCCATTGCCGATGACGGCGACGCGGGGGATCATGCGCGGGGGGCTCTGCGGTGGCCAGGCAAGATAGAGGAATGTCGGCCCGAAACGCGTGCGGCCCGACCGGATGGTCGGGCCGCACGCGGGTATTCTACTGCCTACGAGGACTTGCGGCGGCTCTCAGCCTTTTTCACCCGGACGGCAGTGCCGTCTTTGAGCAGCTTGGCCACGGCCTGATAGGGCCCTTTGACCACGCGCTGGCCTGACTCGAGGCCCTTTTTGATCTCGATGTAGTCGTCGTCGGCCAGGCCTGAGCTCACCTGCACGGCGCTGACTTTCTTGGTCGTCGAGTCATAGACGTACACGATCTCTTGGCTGCGCTGGATGTTGGCTAGGCTCTTGCTCGAGGCCTGTGCGCCAGCGCCCGGCGCGGCAGGTGCCCCGCCAGCTTGGGCCTTGGCTTTGTCGCTCTCGCCACTGCGGTCGATGGTCACCGCGCCCAGTGGCACCGCCACGACGTTGGGCGCCTGCTCGGTGAACACGTTCACCACCGCTGTCATGCCAGGACGGAAGGGGCTCTGGTTGCGCGGGTCGATGCCGCGCATCACGTCGGCGTCTTTGAGATAGGAACCGGGCTCGATGAGCACGCTCACCTTATAGTTCGTGATCTGGTCCACATTGCCGAGGCCCGACACATTAGCGGAATAGGCGATTTCGGTCACGCGCGCTTTAAAGCGCTTGTTTGGGAAGGCGTCAACCTCCACTTGGGCTGAGTCGCCGATGTTCACGTTGACGATGTCGTTTTCGTTCACGTCCACGATCACCTCCATGCGGGTCAGGTCAGCCACTTTGGCGATCTCGGTGCCGGCCATCATGCCCACACCCACGGCGCGCTGCCCGACTTTGGCTTCCATCTTGGTGACGGTGCCGGCCATGGACGCGTAAACGCTGGTGCGGCTGAGGTTGTCGGCGGCCTGGCGGTTGGTGGCCTCGGCGCTGCGGATGCGGAAGTAGGCCGCCTGCATCTGCTGCTTGTTCTGCTCGACCTGGGCCGACGACACTCGGTAGCGCAGCTTGAGGTTCTCCCAGTCTTGCTGTGAGATGACCTTCTGCTCAAAGAGCGGCCGATTGCGCTCGAGGTTAATCGAGTCTTGCGAGCGGTTGCTCTCGCTGACGACGAGCGCGGCCTTGGCGTTGGCATAGTCAGCGCGCGAGGTGTTGAGCGTGGCCATCGACTGGTCAAACACCGCCTTGAGGTTGTCGGGGCGGATGGTGAACAGCAGCTGACCCTTGCGCACATACTCGCCCTCCTTGACGTGCACGGACACGACCTCACCCGACACGTCGGGCGAGATCGGCACCTCGACATCGGGCTGGATCACGCCCGAGTTCGACACCTTTGCTTGGATGGTGCGCACCTCGGCGGCAGCTAGCTCCACCTCGACGCCCTTAGACCCACCCCACCACTCGAGCGCACGGCCCAAGATCAATACGGCGATGATGGCGACGCCGATGATCGTATAATGTCTCCAGCCCCAATTTTTCATGTCAGCCTAGCCTCAGGTTAATTCTGGTCAAAGGTGAGCGGTTTGCCGCCAAAGAAGTCAAGAATCTTCTTACGGAAGTAGAGGGTGTAGATGGCCTGAATGCGCTGGCTCTCGACGCGGCTGCGGTTGTTCAGGGCCTCGAAATACTGCACGAAGTTGATCAATCCGGCGCTGTATTGCTTGTCGGCGGCGGCGAAGGCTTCGTTCAGGGCTACTTGCTGAGTGGTGATAGACTCGAGATTGGTCTTAGCGGCGATGAAGTCGAGGTACGACTGCCGCACACGCAACACCAAATCGTTGCGGGTGGTTTCATAGTCCAGTTTGGCCGTCTGCTGCTGAATCTTGCTCGTCTCGACCTGGCGGCGGCGCTGCAACTGGTTATGGATGGGGATGGCAAGTCGGAAGCCAATGAAGGTCTGGAAGTTGTCTGACCACTGGTTGCCGAGCGAGGTGCGGGTGAGCTCAGCCGGGGCCGACAGCCGGAAGAGGCCCGCGTCGTTGCCCATGCTGTTCAATAGGCCTGTGTTTTGCAAGGTTGGCGCACCCGTGACGGCGAAAATGCCACCGTTCGAGGTGTAGAACGAGTTGACGCCCGTCGAGAAGTTCAACGTGGGTAGCAATCCCCCAAAGGTGACTTTATAGCCATAGTCGGCGGCGACCATGCGCTTGCGGGCTTCCTCCATTTCGGGCATGTTTTCAAGGGCATAGCGCTCGACCTCAGGCAGGTTTGGTGCGCGCAGGAACTCAGGCGTGGGGCGCAGCAGCGTAGTATCGACCGGCACGAAGTCGTATCCGCCGTCGAGGCTGTCGCCAGGGGCCACCATCATCAGCTGCAGCAGGTTGATCTTGTCGCGGCGGTAGAGGTTGGTGCTGTTGGTGAGGTTGATCTCTTCGACGGCGATCTGGCTCTGCACGTTCAGCACGTCGAACTGCACGCCCGCGCCGGCTTTATACAAGCGCTGCACACGGTCGAGCTGGCCTTTGAGCAGGTCGATGCGGGTGCGGCTAATGTTGATGTTGGTCAGGTCGAGCACCACCTGCATATAGGCCAGCACCACGTTTGACACGACGGTGTTCTTGGTGCGCTCGACGGCTTTGTTCGAGGCGGCGAGGGTGTTGATCGCCTGCTGACGGCCGTAGTAGCGGCCGAGACCACCGAAGATTTGCCAGTCAAGCTGCACAAAGGGCGAGGACGTATTGGTGGGCCGCTCGACACGTGAGAAGGTCACGTTGTCGAACACCGTACCGAAGGTGCGGTTGAAGTTCACCCCCGCATTGACGTTGGGCGACCACCAGGCCCAGTCAGCCTGCTGCTTGTCCACGCCCGCTTGGTCGAGCTGCAACTGCTGGCGGCGCACGGTGAGGTTGTTTTTGAGGGCCTCGTCCACACACTGCTGCAGGGTTAGGCTCTTGGGGTTGCCGGGGCGACCTGCCTGCTGCTGCAGCCGCCTTTGAAAGGCGTCGTTGCTTTCATTCGGGGCCTGCACGGGCGCCTGAGCGCTCAGGGCCAGGGGGGTCAGGCTCAGCAGCAGGGCGCTCAGCACGAGGGCGCGCATCGAGGCTTTCATAAGCGAAAAGGGGGTAGGGGCGGGGGACGAACGGTGAGCTGCGGGTGACGCAGTGGCCCTAAAGAGCAGGCCCAGAGGCAAAGGTTGCCTATTCGACCGGGCCCTTTGGCCCCGCCCGATTAAATAATGTTAAGGCCCAAGTCTGGTCTCCCCGCCGATGGGGACGCGCAGGGCCTTACGCCACCGGGTCGATGTAGCGCACCTGTGTCACCCAGTCGAGGCTGCGCAGATAGGCCACGGTGGTGGGGCGCAGGGGGGTGTCGATTTCGATAAACAGGCCAGCGTCGGTGTGGCGCGCGCGGCGGCCCACGGTCATGGTGGCGATGTTGCTACGGTCGTGGGCGATGACGGAGCTGATAAAGGCGATGCTGCCGGGGGTGTCGATCGCCTTGATGAGCAGGGTGGGCAGCTGGCCGGTGAAGCTGGCCAAGAAGCCATCGACCTCGGCGATGGTGATCAGCCCGCCCCCGCGCGACACGCCCAGCACCTCGACCTCGTCGCCCTCGGCGCTGCGGGCGACGATGCGCACCGAATTGGGGTGCAGCTTAGAGGCGCTCATGACGGGCTTGATGCTGTAGCTCAGGCCGACGGCCTGGGCCTGCTCGCGGGCCTCGCGGATGCGGTCGTCGTCGGGGGGCCAGTCCATGAGCCCAGCCAGCAGGGCGCGGTCGCTGCCGTGGCCCTCATAGGTGGTGGCGAACGAGTTGTAGAACGTGATCTGCGCCTGCTGCACCTGCGCGCCGAGAATGTGGCGCGTGACGCGCCCGATGCGGGCCACGCCCGCCGTGTGGCTGCTGCTGGGGCCGATCATCACGGGGCCGATCATGTCAAATATGCTGCTGCGCTCGGTCATGCCAGGGTGCGTTCGCTGACGAATGCCCGCCAAGATGCACACGAAGGGCCGACGCCGCGCACCGCGCCGCATTGGGCGCTAGCTTGGGGCCACCAAAACCTGCTCGCTCAACCTATGGTCCGAACGCCGGCGCTGCGCGCCCTGAGTTCGCTCTACTTCTCGCTGCCGGTGCAGCTGGCAGTGAGCCAGCTCACACGCCACCTGATCATTGTGGCCTTCTGGGGCTTTCTGTTTCTGCTCGTGTCGGGCAACTTCATGGGCGGCTATGGCGGCCACCACCTGCTGCTCGAGCCGGAGTATGGTGGCTCGGGCCGCGTCAGTTTCACGGCCATGCTGCTCATGGGCGCGGCGCTGGGCCTGTTCACGCTGGCCTATCAGATGACGTGCTACATCCTCGATGGCTACCGCTTCTTTTTCATCGCGCAGCTCAAGCGGCCCTTTCGGGTGTTCGCGCTAAACAACTTCGTGCTGCCCACGCTGTTCTGGGGCACCTATGTGGGGCTCTTCGTGCGCTTTCAGACGATGGACGCCAAGGTGCCTGCCAGCGACGTGGTGCAGTGGGTGGCGGGCCTCATTCTAGGGGGCATCGGGGTGCTGCTGCTGGCCATCGCTTACTTCACCTACACCGACCAGAACCTGAGCTTCGCGCAGCGGGTCGGCACTCGGCTGCACATGGGCCTCGACCGCCCCGTGCGGGTGGTGCGGCGGGCGATGCTGGCGATGGAGCAGCCCGTGCGGGTGGATGTGTACTTCGGTGGCTACCTCAGCTGGCGCCTGCTGCGCGCCCCGGCGCGCATCCGCGGCGACTATCGCCCGATGCTCAAGGTGCTGACGCGCAACCACGGCAACGCGCTCGTCATCTTGGGCCTTTTCGCCGTGCTGCTGGCACTGCTGGCCTTGCTGCGCGATCGGCCGAGCTTTCAGCTGCCGGCGGGTGTGAGCCTCATGCTGTGGATGGCGCTGCTGCTGATGTTCGTCGGCGCCATCAACTATTGGCTGCGGCGGGTGGGCCTGCTGGCTGTGGTGGGCCTAGCAGTGCTGTTTCTATTCTTGAACAACTACAAGCCCTTCGTCGGCACACACAAGGCCATCGGGCTGAACTATGACACGGCCCCCGTGCGCTACAGCCAGGGGGCCCTCGCGCGCTTGGCCCGCCCTGACCACATCGAGCGCGACCTCGAGCGCTCGCATGCTATGCTCGACGCCTGGCTGGCCCGATACCGCGCGCACTATGGGCCCACCGCTCGGCCCCGCCTCGTGCTGGTGGCCACCTCGGGTGGGGGCCTGCGCGCCGCCACATGGACGCTCACGGCCCTGCAGGCTGCCGACTCGGTGCTCGACGGGCAGCTGGGCCTGCACCTGCGCGTGGTGGGCGGCGCCTCGGGTGGCATGATGGGCGCCACCTATTGGCGCGAGCTGCTGCTCGACTCGGCGCTCGACGCCGGTGGGCGCCGCCAGCCCACGCACGCCCAGCGCCTCAGCCAAGACCTGCTCAACCCCATCACCTTTGCGATGCTCGCGAATGTGTTCACGCCCGCGCGCGAGGTGAGCGAGGGCGGCGACCGATTCGACGCCGACCGGGGCTATGTGATGGAGCAGCACTTCGTGCGCAACACGGGTCGCTTCGCCGACCGCCGCTTGAGCGATTACGTGGCGCCTGAGCGCGAGGGCCGCATCCCTCAGATCATTTTCAGCCCAGCGATCATCAACGACGGCCGCCAGCTGCTCGTCTCGAGCCAGCCGGTGTCGTATCTGATGAAGGCCATGCGCTTTAACGACGTCTATCACAACGAGATCCCGGCCGTTGACTTCCAGGGCCTCATGGCAGGGCACGACCCCGGTCGCCTGCGCATCACCACCGCCATGCGCATGAGCGCGAGCTTCCCCTATGTGCTGCCCTTCATCGAGCTGCCCACCGACCCGCCCGTGCAGGTGATGGACGCCGGCGCGATCGACAACTTCGGCGTCTACGTCACCACCCAGTGGCTCTTTGCCCACCGCCGCTGGATCGACGCGCACGCTGATGGCGTGGTCATCCTTCAGGTGCGCGACACGCGGCGCGAGGGCGGCTTCGTCTCGCTCGAGCCGAACAGCATCGCCGAGCGCACGCTGGGCGTGTTTGGCAACGCTTACCATGCCTTTGCGCGCAGCAAAGACTTCCAGAACGACTACCTGCTCTCCTACACCCGCACCACGCTCAATGTGCCGGTGCAGGTGCTCGATCTGCAATACATCCCCAGCCAGCCGATGAAGGAAGCCTCGCTGAGCTTTCACCTGACCGATTTCGAACGCGCCGATGTGATCGCCTCGATCCACCACTGCGAGAATCGCCGCACGCTGCACCTGCTGCGGCAGCTCGTGCGCCCAGGGGCGGCCTCGACAGCCCTGCCCGGCGACTGCTTCCCTACGCCTGCGCTGCCGGGAGACTGGCCCACGCGCTGAGGCGAGAGTATCGAACTCACCTGCCCTGCTCGATATCGAGGTGAAAGCGGTGTAGGAATCGGTGATAGGCCGGGGCAAATAAAACCCCGACGAAAGTCAAAAAGGCAACCCCACTGTAGAGCGCGTAAAAGCCAGCAAAGAGCTTGGATGCCGCACTTGGCAGCACATCGACTGGCCCCATGCCGGTCAGGATCATCGCGGCGTTGTAAAATGAATCAACCCAAGACAGGCCGCCCAGACCATGATAGCCGAGCATGCCCAGCCCGATAGAAAAGAACAAGATCGTGAACGCAAAGAGGGCATTGCGCCACGCGCGCTGGGTGAATTCGCTCAGTGGCGGCAGCGGCCTGCGGGTGTGATGTGCCATAGTAGAGGTAAAACGCGCAACGCCCCTGCCTACATCTTTGGGCTCAAGCCGATTCCACTCACCGAATGCTCATCGGCTAGTGACGCTGGCTTACACCAGGGCCTGGCGCCGCGCCAGCTCGAGCAGGGCGGCGAGGTTCTTGCAGTGCATCTTGCGCAGCAGCGACTTGCGATAGGTCACGGCTGTGGCCTCGCTCACGCACATGAGCTGAGCGGCCTCTTTGCTCGTGTGGCCCACGGCCAGCAGGCGCAGGGTCTCGCGCTCGCGATCGGTCAGCCGCGCCTGCCACTGAGCGCTGCTGGCATAGTGCAGCAGGCTGCGGCGGTGGCCGTTGAGCCCGGCATAGGCCTGGGCCATGACCACCTCGTCGCGCTTGAGGGCGCTGATGTCTTCGAGCAGCTCGAGGCAGTAGCGTGGGCCCTCAGGGCCGAACTCTAGCGGCTGCAGGCGCTGACGCACCCACACCCAGTGACCCGCCGCATGGAGCAGCCGCAGCTGGGCCACCCACTCGAGGTGCAGCTCAGCGCTGCCCGCGGCCGCCCTGACATACGCCTCAAACTGCCGCAGCGGCTCGCGCAGCTGTAGCGCATCACTCGGATGCATCCGCCGGGCGAAAAACTCACCCCCCTCGGCCATGAGCTGGTCAATCGAATAGCCCAAGACGGCTGGCAGGCTGGCCGAGCAGTAAGCCCAGCCCCCTGCGGCGCAGGCCCGCACGACATAGACCATCGGGGCAGCATCGATGAGCCGCGCCAGCGGATGCTCGGGCGGCAGCGCCCAAGCAGCTGCTGGGGGCTCAGGATGATCAGGTGTTTGCTTGTTCGTCCAGCTCATGTCGCAGCATCAAGTACGGGCGCAGGCGCACACGCCCCCGGCCGGAGGGTGTCGTGATTTCTGTGGACGATGCCCTCGCCCTAGCTTTGCGGTCGTGAACGCGCCTGCGCCAGAGCCCGGCACCATCCCCCTCGAGGTGGTGGCCCAGACCACCCCGAACCCCCGGGCCCATCGCTTTTTAACCACGGTCGAGCTGCTGCCCGAAGGCGCGCTCGAGGTGGCACGCGGCGAGGCCCACGCCCCCAGCCCTCTGCTCGAGGCCCTCTGGGCTCTGCCGGGCGTCGAGCGGGTGTATGTGGCGGGGCACTTCGTCACGGTGCTGCGCACGGCCGAGGTGGAGTGGTATGAGCTGGCCCCTCAGGTGCGCCAGGCGCTCAAGGCCGTCTTAGCTGATGCCCCCACCGATCGGCCCCTGCTGACGCCCCCCGCCCCCGTCACCGAGCCGCCCCCGGCTGAGCACGAGCCGGCCCTGCAGGAGTGGTTTCGCACGCGCATCCTGCCGGCTACGGAGCAGGATGGCGGGGCGCTGTTTTTCGAGGGGCTCGAGGGCGGGCGTCTGCGCCTCAGGGCCCGGGGCGCCTGCCAGTCATGCCCCTATCTGGCCGAAACGGTGCAAAAGGGCATTCTGGCGCCGCTGCGCGCGCAGCGGCCCGAGCTGGTGGGGGCCGATGTGCTCACGCCCGGCGGCACGGTGCGCCTGTGAGTCGGCTCTTTAGGCCGATTCCAAAGTGCACCCAAAGCGCGGGGCGGTGGAACGCCCCCCCTCACCCAACCGGTTGAATGCCTGTCGTCCAGGTCTTGCCTTGGCCCTCACAGGCGCAGGCTCGAGCCTTGGGCGTCTGTGGGCCCGCTGCCTATATTCGCGCTCTATCTGTCTCACCTGCCCGGCCTACGCCTCATGACCCGCCTAACTCGCCTCTCGCGCCTGATGCCCCTGCTGCTGGTCGGGGTCTTTCTGCTGCTGGCCCTGCCACTGCTGGCCAGCGACGCTCCCATTGGCGAGGGCGCTCGCCAGCGTGTCGAACAGCTCGCCGAGGCCCCCGAGGCCGCCGACCCCCAGGCCACCCTCAAGACCTTCTTGACGTGGGTGTGGGCGCTGACCGCGCTGGTCATCGTGCTGATGCTCGTGCTGGTGCAGAACGTGGTGCGCCTGACCGGCTTCGACCCCTTTAAAAATTGGCAGTCGAATGTGGTCAACCCTGCCCTGCTGCTGGCCTTCCTTTTCGCTGGGGCGTTCGGCATAGCCTATGAATGGCAGATCCACGCCAAATACGCCCTGGTCGGAAACGCTGCCTCAGAGCACGGTGTCGAGATCGACAACATGCTGATCACCAGCCTAGTGATCACCGGTATTGCCTTCGTGGTGGTGCAGGTGCTGCTGTTTTTCTATACGTTCATTTACCGTGGCCGCGAGGGGCGCCGGGCCTCGTTCTTCCACGACTCCAAGCCGCTGGAGCTCGGCCTGGCAGGCCTGACGGCCCTGGGTCTCGCTTTCTTGGTGCTCGGCGGTCTGCGTGTGTGGAGCGACATCAACGCAGCCCCCACGCAAGACGCCCTGCAGCTCGAGCTCGTCGGCGAGCAGTTTCAGTGGCGGGTGCGCTACGCTGGCAAAGACAACAAACTCGGGAAGGCCAACTACAAACTCATCGGCGAGAAGAACGTGCTGGGCGTCGATTATCAGGACCCTGATGCACAGGACGATGTGATTCCGGCTGAAAAGGAGCTCGTGCTGCCGGTGGGCCGTCAGGTGCACGTGAGCATCCGCGCTAAAGATGTGCTGCACGGCGTGTACATGCCCCATTTCCGGGTGCAGATGTATGCCGTGCCGGGCATGCCCACGCAGTTCACGTTCACGCCCATCGTCACCACCGCCCAGATGCGTAAGAACACGAACAACGACAAGTTCGAATACGAGATGGCCTGCTCACAGCTCTGCGGCGCTGCCCACTATAACATGAAGCTACCCATTCGCGTGGTGACGCAAGAGGAGTATGAAAAGCTCGCCTCGAGCTGGAAGCCCGCCTATGCCCCCGCCGCCACCGAGCTGGCTGTGAAGTAATCATCCTGAGTTAGCACACACCTTTTCTGACCGCGACCAACCCGACCGCGACTATGGCAACCCAGCCCCACACCCATACGGCCACCGATGTGCACGCCGGTCATGACCATGACCACGGCCACGGGCATCACCAAGAGACCTTCATCACGAAGTACATCTTCAGCCAAGATCACAAGATGATCGCGCGCCAGTTTCTCATCACGGCCATCGTGATGGGTTTCATCGGCGGCCTGATGTCGGTGCTCTTTCGCTTGCAGCTAGCCTGGCCCGACACCCCCATGCCGTTCATGGAGGGCATCCTTGGCAAGTGGGCCAAAGACGGCGTGCTCGACCCGAATTTCTACATGGCCCTGGTCACCATTCACGGCACGATCATGGTCTTTTTCGTGCTGACGGGCGGCCTCTCGGGCACCTTTAGCAACCTGCTGATCCCCTACCAGATCGGCGCGCGCGACATGGCCTCGCCGTTCATCAACATGCTGAGCTTCTGGTTCTTCTTCCTAGCCAGCTGCGTGATGGTGGCGAGCTTCTTCGTCGAGACGGGCCCGGCCGCTGCGGGCTGGACGGTCTATCCGCCGCTCTCGGCCCTCGAGAAGGCCATGCCCGGCTCTGGCCTCGGCATGACCCTGTGGCTCGTGTCGATGTTCCTATTTGTCGTGAGCTCACTCATGGGCTCGCTCAACTATATCGCCACGATCATCAACATGCGCACCAAGGGCATGAGCATGTGGCGTCTGCCGCTCACCATTTGGGCCTTTTTGGTGACGGCCATTCTCGGGGTGCTGAGCTTCCCGGTGCTGGTGGCGGCGGTGGTGCTGCTGATTTTCGACCGCTCGTTTGGCACCAGCTTCTACCTGTCCGACATCTACATCGCCGGTGAGGCCCTCGCCAATCAGGGCGGCAGCCCCGTGCTCTACCAGCACTTGTTCTGGTTCCTAGGCCACCCCGAGGTGTACATCATTCTGATGCCGGCGCTGGGCATCGCCTCTGAGGTCATCGCCACCAATGCCCGCAAGCCCATCTTCGGCTATAAGGCGATGGTGATCTCGCTGCTGGGCATCACCTTCCTCTCGTTCATCGTGTGGGGCCACCACATGTTCGTCACGGGCATGAACCCCTTCTTGGGCACCGTGTTCGTCATCGCCACGCTCATCATCGCGATTCCGTCCGCGGTCAAGACCTTCAACTACCTCGCCACCCTCTGGCGCGGTAACATCCAGTTTACGCCCGCGATGCTCTTCGGCGTGGGACTTGTGTCGCTGTTTGTGTCAGGCGGCCTGACGGGCCTCTGGCTGGGCAATGCCGCGCTCGACATCAACCTGCACAACACCTACTTCGTCGTCGCCCACTTCCACATCGTGATGGGTTCCGCGGCGATGTTTGGCATGTTCGCCGGCATCTACCACTGGTTCCCTAAGATGTTTAGCCGGATGTTGAACAACCGTCTGGGTTACATCCACTTCTGGCTGACCTTCCTCTCGGCCTACGCGGTGTTCTTCCCGATGCACTTCATCGGCCTGGCGGGCGTGCCGCGGCGCTACTACAGCTTCACCAGCTTTGAGTTCTCGGCCGTGTTTACCGACCTGAACGTGTTCATCACCATCGCCGCGATCATCGGCGTGGGCGCGCAGTTCATCTTCCTCTACAACTTCATCTCGAGCGCGATCGCGGGTCGCACGGCCGACCAGAACCCCTGGAAGGCGAACACCCTCGAGTGGACCACGCCCGTCGAGCACTTCCACGGCAACTGGCCCGGCGCCATCCCGGCTGTACACCGCTGGCCCTATGACTACAGCCGCCCTGACATCGACCGCGACTTCGTGCCGCAAGACGTGTCTGACGAAGACCTAGCCCGTGGCCGCCGCTATTGGGATGGCGAGGAGCAGACGCCCCCGCCCACACCCGTCAGCCCGCTCACCGAGCGCAAGCCCACGCCCGAGCTCGTGCACTTCAAAGACGAGGCCGAAGACGCGCCTCAGGCCTAAGCTGCCGCGTCAGCGCCTGCATGGCCCTCGCCTCATCTACCGCACATCCGCCCCGGCCCGCCGCGTCGCCCGACGCCGCGGGCCGGGCTGTTTATCGCCGCTATGAGCGGGCGGTGGGCATCACGCTGGCGCTGGTCTATCTGCTGATTCTCGCCGGGGCCATCGTGCGCGCCACGGGCTCGGGCATGGGCTGCCCCGACTGGCCGCGCTGCTTTGGGCTGTGGATTCCGCCCACCGACGTGAGCCAGCTGCCCGCCGACTACGCCACGCGCTTTGCCATCCCCGGCCACGTGCCGGTGTTCAACGCCTTTCAGACCTGGGTCGAATACCTCAACCGTCTGCTGGGCGCCTTTACCGGCCTGACGGTGGCGGCGGCGCTGCTGGCATCGCTTCCGCTGTGGCGCGCCGATCGGGGCCGTGTGCTGGCTGTGGGCGCCGCACTCGTGCTCGTGGGCTTCAACGCGTGGCTGGGCAAACTGGTGGTCGATAGCGTGCTCGCCCAGGGCATGATCACCGTGCACCTGCTGGCGGCGCTGGCGGTGGTGGCCGCTCTACTGGTGGCGCTGCGCCCTGCTGCCCCGCGCCCGACGAATGATTCTATTCTACGCCTCATCGCGGTCGCAGCGCTGGCCCTTGCCCTGCTCCAGCTCGTGCTAGGCACGCAGGTGCGCAGCGCTATCGACGCCGTGGCGGCGCGCCTCGGCGAGGCCGCGCGCGCCGACTGGGTGGCCAACCTCGGCAGCGAGCTGAGCGTGCACCGCGCGCTCGCTGCGGCCTTTGTGCTGATCTATGTGGGCCTAGGCCTACGCCTGAATCAAACGAAAACCTGGGCCGTGCTGCGCCGCCCCTTCCTATCCTGTGTGGCGCTCGCGCTAGCGAATGCCGCCGTCGGCTTCGTCCTCACTTCGGCAGGCTTCCCCGCCTGGGCACAGCCCCTGCACCTCGTGGGCGGAACGCTGCTCGTGGGTGCGCACGTTTGGTTCTTACTTCGCCTCTGGCCCGCCCCCGCTCGGGCGTTCGCTTGATTTCTGCCGCATGACCCCCTTGGCCGATACCGCCCCCACCCTCGTGCAGCGCCTGCGCGCGCGCGCCGCTGACTATGCCCAGCTCGGCAAGCTTCGCCTGGCCCTGCTCGTGGTCATCTCGGCGGGCTTCGGCTATGTCATCGGCCGCCCGCCGCTCGACGTGAGCCTGCTCGGATTGGCGGCTGTGCTTGCCGGGGGCCTGCTGATCACCCTTGCCGCCAACGCCCTCAACGAGGTGATCGAGCGCCGCGAAGACGCCCTCATGCAGCGCACCGCCGACCGGCCCCTGCCCGCGGGCCGTCTCTCGGTGGGCCACGCGGCAGCCTTCGCGGTGGTGGTGGGCGCGGTGGGTATCGGCCTGATCGGTGCCTGCACCAATGCCGTGGCGGCCGGCTGGGCCAGTGCTGCCCTGCTCACTTACGCTTTCGTGTATACCCCCGCGAAAAAACTGGGCGTGCTGGCTGTGCCACTGGGCGCCTTTCCGGGCGCGCTGCCGCCCCTGATTGGCTATGTGGGCGCTACCGGCCACTTCGACGCCACGGGGGGCCTACTCTTCGCCTTACAGTACCTCTGGCAGTTTCCGCACTTCTGGGCAGTGGCCTGGCGCCTCGACGCCGATTATCACCGCGCGGGCTATCGCCTGCTGCCTGCCGGGCGCAGCCGCGCGACGGCCACCGTGATTCTCATCAGCTTGGCAGGCTTCGTGCCGGTGCTGGCTTGGGCGTCGCTCGTCGGGCTTGTCTCGACGGCGGCACTCGTCGCCTTGTGCGCCGTGCTGGCTGCGTTTACCTGGCCTGCGGTGGCGCTGTGGCGCACGCGTGCCGATGCCGATGCCCTGCGGCTGATGTTTGCCTCCTTCCTAGCGCTGCCTGCGCTACAACTTATCCTACTGCTCGACCACCTGCTCTGATCACCCGCTCGCTATGTTACCCACCCCTGCCATGCCTACCCCCGACGAGAAGTCAGCCAATGCCCAGCAGATGCTGCTCTGGCTCTACATCGGCTCAATGGTCATGATCTTCGCTGGTCTCACCAGTGCCTACCTCGTGCGCCGCGCTGAGGGCAACTGGATGGAGTTTGAACTGCCACGTGTGCTCTGGGCCACCACCACGGTCATCTTGCTCAGTTCGGCCACGCTGCACCTGGCGGTGCAGGCGGCGCGGCGCCAGCAGGTCGAGCGCCTGCAGGCCCTGCTGGGCCTGAGCCTGCTGCTGGGCATCTTTTTTCTGTTTGGTCAGGTCATCGCGTGGCAAAACCTGGTCGTGAACAAGGTCTTCCTCGTCGGCAACCCCTCGGGCAGCTTTCTCTACATCCTCACGGGTATGCACGCCCTGCACCTTGTGGCTGGGCTCATCGCCCTGGGGGTCATGGTGGTGCAGGCCGTGCGCTTACGCATTGGGCCTGAGCGCATTCGGGGTCTCGAGCAGGTGGCGCTGTTCTGGCACGCCCTCGACTTCCTGTGGTGCTTTTTGTTTCTATTTTTGCTCGTTAACCACTAAGCGCCCTGCGCCAACCGGATCTACGCATGTCAACGGTCGCCACTGCCCCCGCCCATATCGAAAAAGAACCCGATGGCCCCTGGGCCGGCGGCTTCGAACCCATGGGCGCCAGCTATGGCAAGCTCATGATGTGGTTCTTCCTGCTGTCTGACGCGTTTACCTTCTCGGCTCTGCTCGTCAGCTACGGCCTGATTCGCGTCAGCCACGAATACTGGCCCAAGCCCGACGTGGTGTTCGAGGCGGTGCCTTTCCTGCATGGCCACTACCCCCTGGTGTTTGTGGGCATCATGACCTTCATCCTGATCATGAGCTCGGTCACGATGGTGATCGCGGTGGAATACGGCCACCAGCGCAACCGAGCCAAGGTCGCCGAATACCTGTTCTACACCATCATCGGCGGCTCAATGTTCCTCGGCTGCCAAGCCTGGGAGTGGACGCACCTGATCGAGGGCGGCACCACCCTCTTTGGCAACCCCTTCGGTCCGGGCTATGTCGGCCACGCCGCGAGCGAGGCTGCCCACGGCGCCGCTGCGGCCGTCTCAGCAGGCCCGCTGCAGTTCGGCCAGCTCTTTTTCGTCATTACCGGCTTCCACGGCTTCCACGTGTTCAGCGGTGTGGTGCTGCTGTTCATCGTCTTTGCCCTGACGCTTAATCAGCACTTTGACCGTGTCGGCCACTACGAGATGATCGAAAAAATCGGTCTCTACTGGCACTTCGTTGACCTGGTGTGGGTCTTTGTCTTCACCAGCTTCTACCTGCTCTAACCCGCTAATCGCCGCACCGCTATGGGCCACGATGCCATCGCCATCAATCCTTGGAAGAAGGTCGCCTTTCCCTTCACCGTGCTCTTTCTCGTCACGGTGGTCGAGTTCGTCGTGGCGCTCGCCATCCCGAACACGGTGATGCCCAAGCCGTACAAGGATGTGCTTTACGTCATCCTGACCATCGCTAAGGCGTTCTACATCGTCGGCTACTTCATGCACCTGAAGTATGAGCGCCTCACGCTCATCTACTGCATCGTGGTTCCCACGGCCTTTATCGTGGTGCTGATCGCTGCGCTGATGTTCGAGGGTCAGGGGCTTAATTACTAATGGCAGCGCCCACGACAGCCGCTCGCTTGCTGCGCGTCGGCTCGGTCGTTTTTATTGTTCTGCTGCCGGTGTTGCTGTGGTTGCTGCTGTCGCAGACGCGCCAGCACTTCCGCCGACTGCCCATCTACGGCGAGCGCGAGGCGCTAATGGCGGGCGACACGCTCTATCACCGGCTGCCAGCCTTTACGGGCTTTGAGAACCAAGATGGGCGCCCTTTCACGCCCGACTCGTTGCGTGGCCGCATGCACGTAGCGGCCTTCATCTTCACCCGCTGTCCGGGCATCTGCCGCAATCTGTCGAAGTCCATGCAGGACCTACAGAAAGAGGTGGACTACGCCTGGCGCCAGACCGGCGACATACGCCTCGTGAGCTACACCATTGACCCGGCGCGCGACTCGCTGCCCACCCTGCGCGCCTATGCGCAGCGCCATGCAGCTACCCCAGGCTTGTGGAGCTTCGTGCGCGCGGCGCAAGACTCCGTCTTTCGCCTTGCCATCCGGGGCTATCTCGTGCCGGTGCAGGGCGAGGGGGGTGTGGAAGATGGCTTCACGCACTCTGAGATGCTCATCTTGGTGGACCCCGAGCTGCGCATCCGAGGCTTCTACGACGGCACCAACGCCGCCGAACTCAAGCGCCTCAAAGACGAGATCAAGGTGCTGCGCCACGAGCTCGGGGAATCTGCCGGCGCCGCGAGCGGTTCTTAGCCTAGAACCCATACATATCGCCATGACGCTTTCGCCCCGCGCCGCCAACTGGATCATCGGCACGCTCTCGGTGGCCGTGCCCGGCTTGGTGGCCCTGCTGCTCTACTTGCCCAAGGGCGAGCTCGGTTTCAGCGTGCGCGCCCTGCCCGGCGTGAATGCGATCATCAACGCGAGCGTGTCGGTGCTGCTGGTGCTGGGCCTGATCTTTATCCGGCGGGGGCAGATCGCCGCCCACCGCGCCTGCATGCTCAGCGCGCTCGGGCTCTCGGTGCTCTTCCTGCTCTCCTACGTCACCTACCACTACGCCGCCGACGAGACGCGCTTTGGCGGCACGGGCTGGATACGACCGGTCTATTTCTTCATTCTCATCACGCACATCGTGCTGGCCGCCGCCGTCGTGCCACTGGCCCTGTTCACCGTGCTGCGCGCCTGGCAGGAACGTTTTGACCGCCACCGCCGCCTAGCCCGCATCACCTGGCCCATCTGGCTCTATGTGAGCGTCACGGGCGTGCTGGTTTATCTGATGATCTCGCCGTACTACCCCGCTGCCTAGCGCCGTTGTACTTTTGTCGTATGAAAGTCCTGCGCGTGCTCACCCTCGGTCTCGGCCTGCTGCTGGCCTCGGCGGTTGCGCAGCCCGCTGCCGCACAGTGCCCCATGTGCAAACAGAATGTGCAGGCCCACCTGAGCCAAAAGGGGCGCGTCGGCGCCGGGCTCAATACCGGCATCCTCTATTTGCTGGCCATACCTTACGCGATGGTGGGCACCGTGGCCTACCTCTGGTGGCGGCGTCAGCGCCGCGTGGCTGCCCAGGCCTAAGCCCGCTAGCTGAGCGAGGTCAGGGTTCGCTGCGCCGATGAGCCCTAGTTTGCGCCTATGAACCGTCGCCCCCTGCTGCCCGCGCTGCTCTCCGCCCGCTGCCCCCGCTGCCGCACCGGCGCCTTCTTCTCACATGGGCCCTACGACCTCAGCCACCTCGCCGCCTATCACAGCCACTGCCCTCACTGCGGGCTGCAGTTCGAGCCCGAGCCTGGCTTTTTCTGGGGCGCGATCTACTTCAACTACGCCTTTATCGTCGGCACGCTGCTCATCACCTACCTCACGCTCGAGCTGAACTTCGACCGGCCACCCGTGTGGGTCGAGATGGCCGTCTTTCTTGGCTTGGTGGTGGTCTTGTTCCCACTGTTCCTGCGGCTCAGTCGCCTGCTGATGCTCTACCTGTTCGCCGGGCACAAATACGACCCCCACGCGCAGCAGCGCTCTGACTCAGCGCCCCACTAGCGCAGGCCCGCCTGCACGCGGCTGAGGATCTCGGCTGCGGGGATGCGCTCTTGGTGCATCGTGTCGCGGTGGCGCAGCGTGACGGTGCCGTCGCTCACCGTGTCGAAGTCGACCGTGACGCAGTAGGGGGTGCCCTTCGCGTCCCAGCGGCGATAGCGGCGGCCGATCGAGTCGCCCCCCTCTTCCACGGTAACCATCAGGTGCTCGCGCAGCTCGGCCGCGATGCGGCGCGCGGGTTCGATCAGCTCATCCTTCTTCACCAGTGGCAGGATGCACACCGTGATGGGCGCAAGGCGAGGGTGCAGCTTGAGCACGGTGCGCACCTCGCTCGCGCCCTCAGCCGTGGGCGCCAGCTCTTCGGTGTAGGCGTTGCACAGGTGCGACAGGAAGCAGCGGTCGAGCCCCACCGAGGTCTCCACCACATAGGGGATGTAGCTCTCGTTGAGCTCGGGGTCGAAGTAGGTGATCTTCCTGCCCGAGAACTCGGCGTGGCGGCTCAGGTCATAGTCCGTGCGGCTGTGGATGCCCTCGAGCTCTTTGAAACCAAACGGCATCTCAAACTGAATGTCCACCGCTGCGTCGGCGTAGTGCGCCAGCTTGTCGTGCACCTTGAGCCGCAGGCGGTGCTCGGGCAGGCCCAGATCGCGGTGCCACTGCACGCGTGCGTCGCGCCAGCGCTCATACCACTCGAGCTGCGTGCCCGGCCTGACGAAAAACTGCATCTCCATCTGCTCGAACTCGCGCATCCGGAAGATGAACTGCCGCGCGATGATCTCGTTCCGAAACGCTTTGCCGATCTGCGCGATGCCGAAGGGCACCTTCATCCGCATCGACTTCTGCACGTTCAGGAAGTTCACAAAGATGCCCTGCGCCGTCTCAGGCCGCAGGTAGAGGTCTGACGAGCCCTCGAGCAGCGCCCCCAGCTGCGTCTTAAACATGAGGTTGAACTGCCGCACGTCCGTCCAGTTGCGCGAGCCCGTCTCGGGCTCGCCGATCTCAGCCTCGTCGATGATGGCCTTGAGCAGCGCCATGTCGTCTTGTGTCAGCGCGTCGGCCAGGCGCTGGGCCAGCTCGCGGGCCTTCACCTCGCTGCGGTCGCCCGCCAGGCGGCGCTCGAGTTCGTCGGCGGGCACCTCCGTGCGCCCCTCTTTGGCGAACTTTTTCTCGACGTCCTTCAACGCCTTCTGGTGAAATTTCTCGATCTGGTCTTCGATCAGCACGTCGGCGCGGTAGCGCTTCTTCGAGTCTTTGTTGTCGATCAGCGGGTCGCTAAAGGCGTCCACGTGGCCAGAGGCCTTCCATACTGTGGGGTGCATCAGGATGGCGGCGTCCAGGCCCACGATGTCGGGGTTCAGCTGCACCATGCTGCGCCACCAGGCGTTGGCGATGTTCCGCTTGAGCAGCACGCCCAGCGAGCCGTAGTCATACACGCCGCCCAGGCCGTCATACAGTTCGCTGCTCGGGAAGATGAAGCCGTGCTCTTTGCAGTGGCTGACGACCTTTTGAAAAACTTCGCTGTAAACCATGAGGCGGTGGGTGCACGCGCCGACGCCGACGCGGCCGCAAAGATAACCGGATGGGGTGGGGCTAGTAGGGCACTCGGGTTCGGTTGACCGACTGAACGACTCGCTTCTTTCGCGTCTCTCGCTTTTCCGTTATAGTGAAAGCGTAGGCCTTAACTGTTACGTCTGTTCCGTTAATCGCCGATGGATTGTAAAAGCAAAATGCATACGTAGATCCGCCTTGAACAGAAAATTGGCTGTGATCGACTAAGCGATATCCAGTTACCATTCTTTGGGTTGAGACAGCAGCAAAGTGGCTAAATTGAACACCTTGGCTAAATAAAACTGCATTGTTCAGATCGGTTAAATAAAAGTCAACTCGATTCCCGACATTCATTATAGGTAGCTCAGGTATGAGCCGTAAACCAAACGCTACTAAGGGATTTGGTGCAAACTGAGATAGCCCATTGGATAAACTGCCGCTGAATCGTTTAAATAAATCAGCACTCTCTTGTCCAACACCAATCCAATAGACCCAATAGTCAGTATTAATGGGAAATGTAACAGGGATGTAAGTTCTAGGACCATTTGGATTCATTTCTGAATGCACCTTGATAACCTTATCAATCAAAAGTGAATAGCTAGTATCACGCTTAACTGATACTGATTCATCAACCTCTATCCAAGAAGTATCCGAGCGCTCAATCCATTGAACAACGTGACTGTAACCTGTACCAAGAAAGCGATTGTGTTTTGACCGAAGCAGCAAACGTGCTGCTCTTGGCAGAATGAAGTTAGTTGAATACCTTAACCAAATCACTTTATCTGCAGAGAAGACGTAATCTTCATTAACCTCTCTTACAGACATTCTTGAAAAAAGAGTCGCACCATTCTCATATTCAAGCATCTCAAAATTAAAAGTACCCTTTTGCTCTCTAGGTGTGAATGTAATATTTAAAGTATCCCCTTTCCTGAACTTTAATACTGTCCCTTGATCATGGCGAATATCGTTCTTATTGGAAACCAGGCTGGCAACTACCACATCTTTATCTATCAAAACGATAGGCTGAGCCATCGCGAAACCAGCTACGAATAGAAGGCAGAATAAGGTCGACTTCATAGTGCTTAGGTTGATAATGGCAAGATAAGATACCTTTACAAGGTGTCAACCGAGCTCATCTACGGCATCCGCGCCATCGAAGAGGCCCTCACCGCCGGCCGCCCCCTCGAGCGCGTGCTGCTCGTGCAGGATGTCAATAGCCCCCGCATCGAGGCGCTGTCGGGCCGCCTGCGCGAGGCCAACGTCGCCGTGCAGTGGGTGCCCGTCGAGAAGGTGGACTACCTCGCCAAGGGCCGCGCCCACCAGGGCGCTGTCGCTTACGTGGCGGCGGTCGTGAGCCAAGACATCGGCCCGATCGTGCAGGCGGCCTTCGACCGCGGCGAGGTGCCGCTGGTGGTGCTGCTCGATGGCGTGACCGACGTGCGCAACCTGGGCGCCATCGCCCGCACGGCCGAGTGCCTCGGCGCCCACGCGCTGGTGGTGCCCCTGAGCGGCTCGGCCCGCATCGGCCCCGATGCCGTCAAGGCCAGCGCGGGCGCCCTGCTGCATCTGCCCGTCTGCCGCGTGCCCAACCTCAAGACCACCGTAGCTGAGCTGCAGCTCGCGGGCCTCTACGTCGCCGCCCTCACTGAGAAGGCCACCGACCCCCTCAGCAGCCTGCCCGGCCGCCTGCCCCTAGGCATCCTCATGGGCGACGAAGGCAAAGGCATCGCCCCCGCGCTGCTCAAGCTCTGCAACGCCCGCCTGCGCATCCCCCTGGGCGGCCACGTCGGCTCGCTCAACGTGTCGGTGGCCGCCGGCATGGCCCTCTACGAGGTCGTGCGCCAGCGCTCTACCTAGTCGCTCATTGTGCGGGTGTGAGCGTGAGTTTACGCGCATAGACGTTCGGTGTCGTCAGCTCAAACCGCACCCCATGGATCACCGTCTCAGCGCTGGTGTCGTCAAAGTGCGCGTCCACCCATTGAGCAGCCTTCGCTGAGTCGGCACCCTCATAGCGCATCGACGCCATATTCTTTAGAAAGAGTCGGGCGTTCTCGATTTTCATCGTCTCGTGCATGCTGCTCGCCTCTACCGTGAGGCTCTCAACAGAAACCGTGTCAGAGCTCAGCAGCTCAACCCGATACTGAATCAGGCTGCTGTGTTCCTCACACACCCAGAGCCTGCCCGCAGCCGAGAAATCAGTCTGCACGGTGAAGCCGTCTTGCGCTAACTGGCTACAGATCTGGGCAGGGTTTAGGCCCTTGATCTTAGTCCCAGGGGGCAGCGGCGGTCTCGACTGCTCACCCGCACACGACACCGACAGCACAAGCGCTGTTGCCAGTGTGAGCGCCAATCGGTAGCCCGAAAAAAAGGGTACAGCAGAGGAGCCCCGGCGCTGCTCAGCGCCGCTTTTCACCACATCAAACCGAAGAAGGACGTCGCAAGTGTGTCTCTCAATGCGATGCATAGTCGTTGAGGATCAGGATTTTTCAAATATGTGCGTTTCGATAGTGTCAGCCAACTCTAGGCCTGGCAGGCCTGCTCCGCACCGACCGACCGCGCAGGTGTTTCATATCTAAAGCGGTAGCTGGGCTCATAACACCAGTGGGGTGGTAGGCAGGTTTGCGCCCCCGCGCACGAAGCTGTCGCCCCTGACGTTATCTTAGCGGTATGCAGAAACTGGCCCAGCCCCTCAGCTTTGCCCGCCGCCTCGCGGCGCTGGCGCTGCTGCCGCTGGTGCTGGGGGCAGGCCCGAGCCTCACGCTCTATCTGCACAGCTGCCGCATCAAAGGCACCGAGCTTAAGCTCGAGCGCTCGACCACCTGCTGCTGGGCGCAGCCCTCGACCCCGAGCGAGCTGCCCACACTGCGCCGCGCCGCCTGCTGCGATGACCACGCGGCCCACGTCGGCGCTGACCTCACCTATAGCACCACCTCGGCCCCCGCGGTGCCCAGCCCCGCGTTCGCGGTGGTGGCGCTGCTGCCCGTCGAGCTGCGCCTCGTCGCCGCCGCTGTTCAGACGACCACGCAGGGCCGCGCCCCGCCGTCGT
>VYMD01000143.1_pt1 | contig 27382 bp, 28 predicted proteins | sample 5115311 | NCBI WGS metagenome assembly VYMD01 (sample SAMN12291779, study PRJNA351875) | freshwater metagenome | isolation source: freshwater lake | place: USA: Michigan, Wintergreen Lake | collected 2013-08-08
CAGAACAGAGTAAATCTGTTAAGGCAGGTGCGAAACCCCGCAAGGGAAAGAAGCAGAAACCTAAATCGTGAGGTTTGGGAATCACCGTCCGTTTACGGCGGTGAGGATGTCAATTGTCCTTCCTAGGCATGGACGGCGATCGCCGAGAGCGGAGTTAATACACCAATATGGATATCATAACTCGATCGAGGGAGAAAAACCAAGAACCTGCGAGAAAATTGCCGATTTTTCCTGGCCAAGATTACTGCTCAGATCGCCCTAGATTATGCCGTCAGTCATTCTTCAGCGAGAAACCACCTCGCTAGAGGATTCTGATTCTAGGGGGAGAGAGGGTTTAATTATCCCGTATTTTGTCTCCTCTGGTGTCACTTGACGGATAACCTCCAAAGCTTCCTTGATCATTACTGCCATGGGAACTGCGACAATTACCCCCAGTAAACCGCCCACTCGCGCCCCCGTCAAGACCGAGACCAACACCCAAAAGGGATTTAACCCGGTGACACTGCCCAAAATCCGGGGAGCAATGCCATTTTCGACAATTTGCTGCACCACTACAGCCACGGCTAAAACTTGTAGAGCTAAACCAATATCGCGCAAAGCTAGTAAAGCTGTCACCGTGACAATGCCTACAGTTCCCCCAAAAGGGATTAAGGCCATGGTGCCAATCAAGAGGCCGAATAGGAGACCAAAAGGGACTTTAATCGATAAAAATGCCGTGACTAATCCCAGGGCCATGCAGGTGGCGCAAATTACCTGTCCGACAAAGTAATTCTGAAAACTTAAGCGTAGGGTTAGGGAAAAGGGTTGTTGGACGGGTTTGGGCAACCATTGGATAATACTCCTCCAGATATCGGGACTGTGGAGAAGTAGATAAAAGGTGAGGATAATAGTTAACAGCACATCAAGCACTCGCACCACGGTAAAAACGGTGAGATTAAGGGCTAAATTAACGCTTCTTCCCGCTAGAATTTGCAATTCTGCCCCTAAACGACTGTTAAACTGAGCGATAACACCATCGAAACTGATCGGAATCGGTAGATTCATCATGTCGATTTTGGTATCTAGTTGCATCAGTTGGCGCTGTCCCGAGTCTAACCATTCTGGCAATCTATTGACAAATTGCTGTGCTTGGGTGAAGACTAAGGGAACTAGGGTTATTCCCACGGCCACAAAAATTAAAATCGTGATCAGGGAAACCACGATCGCAGCTAAACCCCGTTTTAATCCCTGACGTTCCAACCAAGTCACCGGATAACCCAAGAGAAAAGATAGAACGGCCGCTATCAGTAAAATAACAAATAAAGATTCAAAATAGCCAAAAATTGCCGATAATGCCCAGGCATTCAGGACGACAAGTGGTGCAGCTAGAGCAATCACCAGTAAGCGGGATAAGGAATTCAGGGATTGCCACCACGTCTGAATCCAATTGCGTTTCGGGGGAACGACTTTAACTTCCACCATGAAGCCTCTTAAAAGGTTTGTTTCAACACTTGTATTCTGACAGATCGAAGCCTAACCCGCTAACTCAACCGGGGGAAGTGGGAAGATGGGGTGTGGGATGCTGACAGGTGTAGGTTTATTACAACCCAGATGGTTCTTCGGTTTGTCTTATGCAACGTACAGGATTATAAGGAATGAAACTCTTATAGAGAAAGACATTTGGCGATTTTTGTCAATTATTTTTGTCTAGAGCGAACTAATCAATTAAGTCTCTTGCCAGATAAGGATTTAGTCGATTTATGCTCCCCTATCGAACCATACCAAGTAACGAAGAGCCATTCCTTGATGGCGTAACTTAGCAATAACGGGAGCAACAGAAGATAGATAGCCCTGCTGCTTCGCTTTAACTAAAACACCAAGCGTTCCTGAATATTTTAAGCGATATAAATTGGCAATACGTCGGGCTAATTGATCGTCAAAAATCAGTAAACTACCTGGATTTTCTAATCCTAAAGCTAAGACCTCAGCTTCTCCTTGCCCTAAATCAATAATAGCCGGAATTAGACTGACTGATTTAACCAGAGTAATTGAAATCCATTCAATCGCCTGAATATTGGGAACATCAATTCCTTTATTTTTACCGATTGCTAATTCTTCGATTACTGCCGAAGGAGTCAAGATTTGAGAATACAAGCGTTGGAGCAATTCCAAGTAGCCCACTTGATGTAAGTACAGTAGAGGAGAGGTGTTGACAATGACTTGAGGATTAGGCATTGACAATATCTTGTTCTAATTGTTCAGTCGTTAAAGAAAAAGGGGAGACTTGATAACGCCCCAAAATAGTTAAAAATTCTACTCGTGACATTCCGGCTAATTGTGCTGCACGTCCTGAAGATAACTTGTCAAGTTCAAAGAGTTTAACGGCTGCCAATATTTTTAATTCTCTCGATAGATTTTCAGGAGTTTCTTTGAGACTAATTAAGATTTCTTCAGGGATTTCAAGGGAAATAGTGCTCATTTTCTTTCTCTCTCAATAATTGTCTCTATTCTACACCAATAAAATTAGTCCTTCTCTGTGAGCAGAATCAGTAACGGGTTTCCCCCCTCCAACCGACAGAATGAGCGGGTGCAGCCTATCTTGTCCTCAAGGGGTTGGAGACCAAGCCTCTACCGCTTTATGGCAATATAATCGTGCTTAATTTGGGTTAGCGATCGAGTTGAGAGGCAGTCAAGGGAGAACGCAAAGGCGAATCCGACATACCGCGCTACAATCCCTCACGGAAGACGATGATTTGCCTGAGAAGGAGTAAAACAGGGAAAATACTTGAGACTCCTTCTCCTGTGAATCGCTGCGATCGCACTCTTAGGATACACTTATAAATGTGGTAAAACTTAAAATGAAAGCCAGAAAAACAATAAGGAGGTAAGGGCAGTAGCATGAACGACCAAAGTGCTGTAGATATTGAGCAATTCCTAGAGTATTTAGAAACTTCTGAGACGGCTGATGACGTGCTTCCCGAAGAAATTGAAGCGGCAGAGAAAGCCTATCAGGAGTATCTAGAAGGGCGCGATCCTGGCAAATCCTTAGTTAAGTTAAAGGCTGAATTAGGATGTGGCGTTACATCATCTTAAAACCAGCCGAGCGTTACCTAAAACGGTTACAGCCTCGTAGCCAAGAGCGTATCTTAAATGAACTGGATCAATTGCTGGTTAGTCCTACTCAGACAGATTTCAAAAAACTTAAAGGACGTGAGGGTTATCGTCTGCGAGTTGGTAATTATCGGGTATTAATGCAAGTCAATCGAGAAGAACGGCTTTTCATTATCACTGAGATCGGTTCTCGTGGTGATATTTATAAATAATACCGAATCCGACATACCGATCCACAATCCCTCACGGAAGACGATAGTTCGCCTGAGAAGGAGTAAAACAGGGGAAACCACCTGAGACTCTTTCTCCTGTGAATCGCTGGCTAGAAAGAGGAGTATAAAGATTTATTAAATTGTAGCTTTTGATACTTTATCGGGGGGGGTAGTGTGTATAGTCCTATTGTTCCTCTTTGTTGTTGGATTGGGCTGTTGCTTGACTCAAAGTTACGAGAGGGGCGATCGCACTTTTATCCCTCTAAAGATACTAATCATGAAACACAAACTTACATTGGCATCTAAATTGGGTGCGGCTCTTTTGATTGTATTGCCTTCACTAGTATTTTCTAATTCTGCTAGTGCAGTTGAAGTTAAGTATTTTTATCGCATTCCATACATCGTATTCTCTACTCATGGTGGGTATTTAAGAAATCCTGATAATACTGTTTGGACGAATCCAAAAACTGGAGAACCTAAATATGAGGTAAAATTCGACCCTGCTCCGGTTAATGGAGTTACAAAAATAGGTGTTGATTTCAGCTTCGATCCAAGCAGATTGCAGATAGATACAGACCCATCAAAACTGGGTTTTCTGTGTAATTTTTCTCTTGAAGGCATCTGTCCAAGCAATAATGTTCCTCCATTATATACTGCGACATATGGTTCTCCACTGGCGGGATCTTCTTGGAGTTTTAATGTAGATAATCTTACAGGACGAGCAACCTTTGAGTATGATTTTTCTACTACGCCTGTTGACATTACAGCTAATACTGATTTTTTCGCATTTCAAGTAGATTCATTGGCTGGGTTAAATTTATCAGTAAATGATATTAATCAGAACTATACCAGCAGTAAGCAATATTGTAAAACTACAATATCTGATCAAGAGCGTTTCTCTAATAATTGTGGAGAGCCTATTCCTGAACCAAATTTGGTATTAGGTATATTCACTCTCGGCACAATTGGACTAGGTTCAACTCTCAAACGCAAACTCAAGTCGTCCAAATCCTCAGAAAAGGAAACTACAAAAGTCTCCTAGAAACCATCAATAAAAAACGCACAATCACCCCTTCATTCACTCACCTGAAGGGGCTTATTTTTACCATATTTTTTAAAACCTTAAAAAAATCTCAGTGACCTTAGAAAAGGGCAGGAAACTCGGCTGGATTGATAATTGGAATCCCCTGATAAGTATCGATAATCAAAAAATCACTTTTTTTGCGATCATAACTCATAGTTAAATTAACCTGAGTTAGAGTTAAGGCTATTTTGAGACTTCCTCAACAAGGGAATCAGAGTTCTAGCCAACAACAGAATAAGAGTTTCAGCTTATCTCGAACTCACGTTAATTAGTCATCCCAATCTGAATTCCCAGAAAATAAAGTTAATCTAAACATTTGCCTGACTTAGAGAATCTTGATTCTGGCTTTTTTGTAAGAGTTGAATGGGTTGATGAGTAACCAGAGAATAGAGAACATCAGGGTCAGAAACGTTGAATCCTGTAATAACTGGACTTCCCCCATACATAAATACTAAAAAATTAACAAAACCCTTATGGAGCTTCTCAGAAAAAATTGAAAAGAGGCTACTGGGTACATTTTTCGCTTGAAAATGGCTTTACCGTTGACTGTATCTGGAGTGGAGCGATTCCCTAGAGTTCGCTGTATAGCGATCGCTAACTTGATTGTAACAGATAGTGTCATCAATCTCTAGAGTCAGCGATTCCCTCTGTAGCCATGTTTAGATAGCGAGTACATTTACACTAGAGAAGTTCGGTTATATCAAAGAATTTTAGTTATCTTTTGACAAAAATTAGATAAATTGGCTTTTTTATCTAAAAACTCTAGTAATTCAGCTAGAGTTTTTTGAGGATTTTTATATTTCTTGACTTGCCTATTTAGACTGAATTTAATTTCTTCGGGATATTCATCAAACAAATTACTTAAAAAAGTATCAGGAGATTGAGCCTTTATACCCCAAATTTCTAAAGCTGACAGTGAAAAGTCGGTAATATTGTTAGTTAAAATTAGATTAGCTTTAGCCATAACAGCAGTTGCTAAAACATGACGGTCTTTTAAGTCGTTTGTCATTAACTCAATTAAACCAGATGGCACTTCAACGATGGCTTCGGGAAAAGCTGCTTTCATTGTCTCCACTAAATTAAGGGCTTTTATTGAAGTTATATTATATCGATTAATCAGATTGCGGGTTGTTTCTTCTAAAATTAATTTCGACCAGTAAGGCGAGTATAAACCTTGCCAAGCAATTGATAATAAAGTATCGCGTAAATACTGAGGAATAAGAACACAAGCATCTAAAACAACCCTAGGCTCTGCTGTCATCTAGGTTTAATTTCTCATCTTTTCTGTATAGTCCTTCCGCTTCAGTCATGGCTACAAGGTTATTTAAAATTTGTTCTCTTTCTCGATATTTTTTTTCTTTATATATTAGCAAATCTTCTCGTTTTATTCGTCGATCACTGCCTACATTAGTCGATAAAATTTGCCCCTGTTCTAGTAATTTTATTAGATAAGAGTTAGAAACATTTAACAAATTAGCCGCTTCTTCTATAGTTAAATCCTGATGGGTAACATTTAACTGAATTACCTGTCCCGATGCTAAGGCAGCTACACTGTAACGAAGTACCATTAAAACTGATTCGGGAATATAGACATTTTCTCCCTGTTCAGTGACGAGTCTCGTCGGTATTTCTCTATTAAGCAGCTGATTTAATTGGGTTATTTGTTCAGTTTCTTCGGGTTCGACAACAAAATGAGTTGGGTCAAAATTAGAATATTTACTCATATCAGAGAATGACTCCACGCATTTATATTATTTCACCTCATTTTAACATATCAATCTGACAGGGGGACAAGAACCCTGAACCATGAGATCACATTTTATTATTTTTTCCACTTCCATCTAAAAATTGAGAAAAAAGCCAAACCCTCTATTACACCATAAAAAAATTATGCAAGAGGTCTAGTCTTCTACTTTTTTTGAAAATACTTTTCAGAGTATTCTTTTTTCAAGGATTCAACATCAAGTTTATGGAAAACCAATAGTTCCTGCATCTTGGAGTCACTAATTTCAGTGAGAGAATAGTCTTTAAACTCCTTGAAAAAGGACTTGACCCCATCTCTCAAGGAGTTAAGTTTTCCTTTTCTCATGATTTCAACTTCATGGGTAAAACTTCCTTGTTTTGAAACATTTTTTGTTGGAATGATGAGAATTCGCTTTACTTTATCTGTCTTATATTCTTGTTCAAACCATGCACAGTGATTATTCATTTGTCCAGTTTCAGTTTTAGTTATCTCACTGCGTGAATCCTCGACTTCGCTCTTACATTCAAACATGAAATATTCATCAGTTGAGACACACCAAAGATTGTCAGAGCCTTTTTTAAACTCCTTATCCGGTCTTTGACTTAAAAAACCGATCGCGTAGCCTAAATCTTGAAGTGCTTTTTCAAATTTTTCTGAAGGCTGTCCAAAACTTAAATTTTCAAGTATGTCATTTACATACATTGAAAGCTCTTGATAATTTTTATGCGAAGAAATCCAAGCTTGAATTCGTTTTATTCTATTTTCGCTTATATAGCTTAATTTCTTATAATTAATACCTTCTCTAGGTTTCAGAAGCTGAGAATTATTTTTGAAAGCACTTTTTTGAACATGATTAGAATCTACCTTGCTGATCTTATACTGGAATCGAGCAAGGGTCTGCAAATACCAACCCTTCTCTGCTTGATCTTCAGTACAGTACAAGTCAATTATTTTTTGCACATGGTTGATTGCACTTTCAGGATCATTTTGGAAAAAGCTTTCCTCTGCCTTTCTTTCCAATTCTAGAATTTCCAGTATCTTACCTGTAGAAGATGGATTACTGTTAATGTTCGCATCCATTTTCTCTTTATAAAACTCTTTCCATCCATCGTCTCTTTTTAGACATTGGTTGATCAATTCAAGTATTACCTTTGTATAATCATTACCATTTTTTATATCTTCTTCTTTTGCCATTTCAGAGACTTCTAGCCCAATCTCTATCTGGTTCCTTGTTTGAGATGAGAAGAACCTATTTGAGCCAGAACTTTTAAGGAATTTTACAAGATCATCTCCGATGATGAGAATAACACTGTAGTCCTTCTCGCCTCTTACACTCCTGCCAAGACCTTGTTCTATCTTCTGAGCAGCCCTAATATTTGTTAAGTCGCTATTCGATCTACATTCTTCTTCGTACCTCTCGGTTAGTGACTCCGAATATGGCATAGAGTCAATAATGAGGAGCCTACAAGAATCATCTGGAAGATCTATTCCGTCGTAGCGATTGACAACTACTACTGTATTGCTATATTCACCTGATTTAAGCTTACTGACCTCGTCAAAGATATTTTCACTTTTGACAACTACAGAACCTTGTTTCTGATACACCTTTGCTTTATTGAAACTAGAGGTAATTGCTACAAAGCCGGCTTTTCGACTAGGGTTTGGTTTAGAAAATCTGCCAATAATGGAATCTCTATTCAACTCCTCATGGATGAGTGAGGGAATCAAGATCATTTTTTCACCTGACCACTTCTCTTGCTCTGGAGTAAGCGGATTATTTATAGCTTGAACGTTTAATCCAAGACCTTTTAGAAAGAAAGAATCATTTTGTGTAGTTGCTGACATCAAGATTCTATGTTCAGCCTTGCTAAAAGTAGAAAACTGTTTAACCGGACTAAAATAGGTTGAAATTTCTAATTCTTTGCCACTAAAAAAACATTGACAATTATCAATACTGTCTTTGATTAAATCCCAAGTGAACATTACTTTTGTATCATCTGTATGTTCAAGAAGAATTTGTACAACTTCTGACTTGTTATCTTGCCAATTCCAATAAGGAACTGGCAAAAAAGTTGTGTTTTCGCCACTCTTTATCTCAAAAAAACTGCCTTCACCTTGCTCTCTTAGATCGTCTTCAAACAGTTGAAGCAAACGTTGATAGAGAGTATGATGATTGTTTACTTTTATTTTAAAGGATTCGTTTATGAAATCTATACAGGCGTGTGAGTCGTCTAAAATAATCGTGTTTACTTTAGTGAATTTTCCGCCAATTCCGAAAACTGACTTCCCGTTGAAAACTTTCTGAACGTGCGTGATTAATATCTTCTCTGAGTTTAGAAATTGATCAGGCAGAGAATTGCTGCTATCAATAGTTACATATCCAATGCCAAATTTTTCTGCTTCTTGGCAAGTTTGTTTCACCAAGTATATGTTGGGACAGACATATAGACAGGGACCTTTCTTTTGATTCAGTTTAGATTGAAGGATCAACAAACCGATCAAAGTTTTACCTTGCCCAGTATGCAACTTTAAAACTAAATCTTTATCGTCTTTACGATTCAACCACCAGTTCGTCAGAATTTCTCTTTGCACTGGACGCAAAGGACCAGTCTCGCTCCTTCTGTCTAGCTCATCATAAATTTCAACGGGATCTACTTTTTTCTCAATTGATTTCAAACCCAACTTCTTCTTAAAGTCAACCATTTCTATCCCATCTATAGAACTATAGCTTGGCAACAAACGCTTTAATTCTAGCAGATCTCTTTTAATAATGCTCCCTTTTCAGCACCTGCAAAACACTACATCACAGTACAATCAAGCTCTACATCATGGACACCAACAGATAACCTCTGAAGGATCGTCACAATTCAGGAATCGAGGGATAACTAAAAACTCAGATCTGATAACTGACTCCCGACTTCTGAATTCTGTCTGTGCGAGAGATTAACTTGCTTGAGAGGAGACAAAACCCGACAACTCGCGAAAACGGATCTCATCCCGGTGGGGATCAGAGCGACTAACTTGCACTTGAAAGCGATCGCCTAAAGATACCGAGCGCTCAAAACGATGGGGTAATTCTAACCCCAATTCCTCCAATAAAATCAAGCCTAAATTTTCCTCTTCCCGCAGCCAGCGCAACACCAAAGCTTGCCAGACTTGATCTCCCTGTCGTCGCAAAAATTCCAAACTCCAATAACGATTAGTTTGTCGTTCCACCGAGGTGGCCTCTTGGGCCGAACTAGCGACACTATAGAGAATTTCCTGCATTCTATCCCGCGTAAAAGGCAGTTGATCGCCCCGGAGATGGGCTTTTAGTTGAAAATGGGTCAAAAGGTCAGTATAACGGCGAATTGGCGAAGTTACTTGGGAATAGGTATTCAATCCCAGACTAGCATGACGGTTAGGAATCGTCGTCATCTCACTGCGCGGCATACAGCGACGCAAGGCACAGGAACGCACCGGGCCCGCAGGTAGTAAAATTAACTCCTCATCGGGGGGTAATTCCGGTTGTGGTTGTCCGCGGAAAGGCACGGGGATCTCGTGTTCCTGACAGTAGCGACCGGCGATTTCTCCGGCTAAAATCATCATTTCCGCCACTAATTGCCGAGATGGGGAAACTTCCTGCAATTCTACGATAATTTCGTCGTTAGCCTTCACCTTAATCGATGATTCTGGCATTTGGATGTTAATCGATCCCTGAGATTTGCGCCATGCGTGGCGTTGTTTGGCCCAACGGTTGAGAATCCTCACTTCCGGTTCATGCTGCAGGTCCAGATGTAACATTTCGTCCACATCTTCGTAGGTGAGGCGATAGGTGGGTTTAATTGTACTAGGATGGATACGATAATCGGCGATCGCCCCCGTTTCATCGAGGATTACCCCAAAACTCAACGCAGGACAAAGTTTTCCCTGTACCAAACTCATCGGACCGGCGGCCAATTCTAGGGGAAACATGGGAACCATTCCCGTGGGAAGATAAAGACTGGTACTGCGACGACGCGCTTCTAGGTCTAATTCATCATCAGGAAGCACTAAACGGCTAGGATCGGCAATATGGATCCAGAGACGATGACCACCATCTGCGAGCATTTCTACCGATAATCCGTCATCGATTTCCTCGGTACTTTCATCGTCGATGGTGTAAATTTTTTGGTGAGTTAAATCGAGACGATTGTTGACATCCGCATCCGCAGGGGGATTGAGTAAATTAAGACGCGCCACATCAAGTACCTTTTTCGAGAATTGAACGGGGTAGGAACTGCGTCGCAGGAAAAGGTTTTCGTGACTACTCCACCATTTCAAATCGACTAACAATTCAAAAGCAGCCTCGGGGGTTTGGGAACGGCCCAGCAGCGAGAGTATGTCCATGGCTGCTGGGTATTTTTGTTCGGGTTGGAGGATATATTTTTCTAGAGATTCCAGACGAATTCGATCGCTTTCTGACCATTCTACCGTTCCACTGGCCAAGGCTTGCTGGAGACGTTGGAGAAATTGGCTTTTTTCCCGTTGACGCTGTTGTTCCACCTCTAGCTGGTGTTTGATTTCCTCTACCTGATTTTCCGAGCGGGCCTCGTAACCATCCCCTTTATTTTTAAAATAAACTTTATCATCACTCAAGAGACAATGGGCCGCATAGCAAAACTGGGGACTGCGATCGGAAAAGAGGATCTCGGCCATGTCTTCGGGAGTGACTAACTGATTTTCCCCGGCTAATAATTCCCAGGCCACTTCTAAACCACTAGCATCTAGATAGGGTTGGACTTCTCGCAGAAAATTGCCAATCTCCTTATGGTTGGACGGACCTGCTTTGACAATGTAATCGAAGCGTTGGGGACGCAGTTTATGCGGGTTTCCCCCTTGATCGATGACGATCCAATCTTTTTTACCTTCTGGGCGATCGATCACCCCTAAGCGCCTTTCTCCTTGGACGCGAAATTCTACCAGCGTTCCCTTTTCCACTGCTTCCCCTTACTGCCTATCTATTTTGTCTATTTTCTATCATCCTCGATCGATTACTCGATCGGCAAGAGCAATTATCAATCCTCCCCCACTAGATAGGTATAACGTCGCAAACTGCGTTCATAATCCTGTAGTAGTAATTGGGATTCTTCCACAGTCATGCGATTTTCCTGCAAAGCTTGTTCACAACGAAGACGAATTCTTTCTAACAGGTCTTCCGCAGAATATTGTACATAACTTAATACTTCCGTGATCGTATCTCCTTTGACTAGATACTCGATATCGTATCCCTTGGGACTCATCTGAATATGTACCACGTTAGTATCGCCAAAAAGATTATGTAAATTACCCATAATCTCTTGATAAGCACCCACCAGAAACATTCCTAGATAATAGGGTTCTGGAGAATGTTTCCCGTTTTTGTACTCCAACGGATGCAATTCTAAAACAGATTTTACGTCCCCGCGCAAATCGATAAACTGGGCAATTTTCCCGTCACTATCACAGGTTAAATCGGCGAGAATTCCTCTTTGAGTAGGTTCTCGATCGAGACGATGGATCGGCATAATCGGAAATAGTTGATCGATCGCCCAACTATCGGGAACTGACTGAAAAACCGAGAGATTGGCATAATAAATTGAGGCCATAATTTGCTCTAAGTCTTCCAAGTCATCGGGAACATAATCCTGTTGTCGGGCCACTTGCAGAATTTTGTGACAACAAGCCCAGTACAATTGTTCGGCTCTAGACCGTTCTTTGAGACTGAGATAACCGAAATTAAACAGACTAATCGCCTCCTCTTTGAACTGTCCCGCATCGTGATAAGCTTCCTGATAATTGCGCTCATCGATACCCGTGTAGGTTTCCCAGAGATTACGGAGGATGAGGTGTTCTTTCCCATTGCAGGGATCGGGAGGGTTTTGGGGAACCTCACTACTTCCCAAGATATCAAAGACTAACACCGATTGATGAGAAGCGATCGCCCGTCCACTTTCACTGATGAGAATTGGGGGTGAAATCTGGGCATCCTCACAAGCTTCCTTGACCTCGGCCACGATATCATTGGCATAATTCTGCATATTGTAGTTTTTCGAGGCATAGAAGTTAGTTTTTGAGCCATCGTAATCGACCCCTAAACCACCCCCCACATCGAGATAGGTCATATTTGCCCCTAATTTCGCTAATTCCACATAAATCTGACTAGCTTCGCGAATGGCATCCTTAATGACGCTAATAGCGGAGATTTGCGACCCGATATGATAGTGCAGCAGTTGCAGACAATCTAACATCCCCGCTTGTTCTAATTCCGTCACCACCGTTAAGATTTCCGGGACAGTTAAACCGAATTTGGCCCGGTCTCCCGTGGAACATCCCCAACGACCCACCCCTTTTGTCCCCAGTTTCGCACGCACTCCCAAATGAGGGGCAATTCCTAACTGACGACTGACGCGCAGGGTTAAATATAATTCTTCCAATTGTTCGATGACAATCAAAGGCCGATGACCGAGACGAGTGGTCAACAGGGCAGTTTCCAGGTATTCTTTGTCCTTATAGCCGTTACAAATTAGCAATGGTTGTGTTTTGTCATTTTTGCCGTTTAAGGCAGGTTCTAGGGTAGCTAAAGCAATCATTAGCTCAGGTTTTGAACCAGCCTCCAGCCCAAATTGATAGGGTTTACCAAAACGCACTAAAGACTCGACGATGTGACGGTGTTGATTGCACTTGATCGGATAGACACCGCGATAGACGTTGGGATAATTATAACGGGCGATCGCTCGGTTAAAACAGGCATTCAGGCGCTCGATCCGGTCTTCCAAAATATCACTAAACCGAATTAGCAGGGGTAAACCGATATTACGCCGCTTAATCGCCGAAACTAACTCGTATAAGTCCAAAGAACCGCCCCTTTCTCCCTGGGGCGAAACGGTAATGTTTCCCGCGGCATTGATCGAGAAATAGGGTTCTCCCCAGCCTTGGATGCGATAGAGATTTTCGCTATCTTCGATCGACCAATGTTTAACGGGGGCAACTTTTTCGAGGTTGTTACCGTCAGAAGGGGTCAGATCGACTGGAGATAATTGCTTTTCTTGTTTCTTAAGTTGAGTTTTACCCGCCATTGTCTATCGATCGCTCCGTGTGAGACTCCGATCTTCTATCTTAAGTCAGACTTCCCGTCCGCGACCAAGATTCCGATCGTGATAGAATCTATTAGCCCTCAGGAGGCAGGAGTCAGGAGTTAGGAGGCAGAAGGCAGAAGGCAGGAGGCAGAAGGCAGGAGGCAGGAGATTATTTTTATTTATTCTCCCCCCGCAACGCGCACGAAGTGGTCTCCCCATCCCCCCATCACCCCCCGCAACGCGCACGAAGTGGTCCCCCCATCACCCCATCACCCCATCACCCCCCGCAACGCGCACGCAGTGACCACCCCAACCCCCCATCTCCCCAAAATTTTATAGTGAACCGCTTATGAATTTATTAGACTCAAAAGGACGTTTATTCGGTAAATTTAGCTTGCTTGATATCGGAGCGGCTTTAGTAATTTTATTGACAATTATCGGTATTTTTGTTGTGCCGGGGACGAGTGGTAAAAGTACGATCGCTCAAGTTACCAAAGAACCCATAGAAGTGGATGTTATTGTCCGGGGTTTAAGTGTTCTCAATCCCAACGCCTTGATTAATCAATTCAATACCGAGAAGAAAACTAATATTGTTATTCGTAATCAACCGGCCGGTCAAGTGGATATAAAAAATGTTAAACCTTTATCGAGAAATGTCTTAGTTCCGCAGCCGGATGGTAGTGTGAAAGTCCTACCCGATCCCCGCACGGAAAACTATTCTCAAGATATGATCATGACTCTCAGTGGTCAAGCGGAAGTTACCGATACCGGTGCGGTTGTTGGCGGTCAAAAGGTGAAAATTGGCACTTTAATCGAGTTGGAAGGAGATAATTATAATTTCAACACCAGTGTTATCGATGTCCGTTTACCAAAAAGGTCTTAATCATTGAGCAGTGAGCAGTAATCAGTAAACAGTGACCAGTAAACAGTGACCAGTAATCAGTAAACAGTGAAAAGACAGTAGGAAACTTCTATTTAACACTGCTCACTTGAAAACTCAAATCTGATAACTGATAACTGATAACTGATAACTGATAACTAATAACTGATAACTGATAACTGATAAGAGGATTAACTGCTATTTATACACCGCCTTTAGCTCGTTTGATCGAGCAGTTACAAAAATTACCCGGGGTAGGACCAAAAAGCGCCCAACGTTTGGCCCTCTATATTCTCAAACGACCGGAGCAAGACGCGATCGAATTGGCCCAGGCGATCGTGGATGCTAAAAAACAAGTAGGATTATGTCAGGTTTGTTTTCATCTTTCGGCCGAACCGATTTGTGAAATTTGCCGCAATCCTAACCGAGAAACGGGGACTATCTGTGTGGTAGCTGACTCCAGAGATGTGATTGCTTTGGAGAAAACACGGGAATATTCGGGCAAATACCACGTTTTAGGCGGTGTTTTCTCACCCATGGATGGGATTGGACCGGATCAATTAAATATACAGTCTTTAGTCACCAGAGTCAGCCAGAAAAAAATTCAGGAAGTTATCTTAGCTATCAGTCCCAGTGTCGAAGGGGAAACCACGACTTTGTATATCGGGGGTTTACTGAAACCCTTCACCAAAGTTACCCGGATCGCTTTCGGGTTGCCCATGGGCGGCGATCTGGAATACGCTGATGAAGTAACCTTAGCGAGAGCTTTAGAAGGTCGTCGGGAATTATGACCCCACACCCTGTCCCCACTAAAAGACTTTTTGCCGCAAACCCTACTTAGGACAATTATTCAGCGCGACTACTCAAAGGGTTATTGAGATTGCCAGTGCCAGGACGTTTAACACTATGGGATTGTAGCAGCGAGATCGCCTGTTGATACTGGGGATCATCCTTAGTTCCCAATAAAGAAGGATCATCGCGGAAGCGCAGCTGTTGTTCCTGGGTTAACTCGATCTGCACATCGGGTTTAATGCCTTTTTTGTAGATATTTTCGCCGTTGGGGGGATAATAACGGGCAATTGTCACCGCTAAACCGGAACCATCGGAGAGGGTGTGTACCGATTGGACGGTACTCTTGCCATAAGTCGATGTACCCACTAAAGTCGCCCGGCCATTTTCTTTCAGCGCCCCAGCGAGGATTTCGCTGGCACTCGCTGAACCTTTATTAACCAAGACTACTAGGGGTAAATCGGTAATAGCGGTGTTATTGGCAGTAAATTGGCGATCACCGCCTCGTCGATCGATGGTGCTAACGATTTTGCCCTGTTTCATCCACATGCGAGCTATATCGACACTAGCAAATAGTAACCCGCCGGGGTTGCCCCGCAGATCGAGAACATAGCCGGATATCTGTTGTTGACTTAATTCCTCGATCGCCTGTTTCATTTGTTCGGCCGCGTGGGAACTAAATTCATCCAGTTTGATATAACCAACTTTCACCCCAGCTTCCTCTTTGAGGGTATAGCTAACCGAGGGGATTTCGATATCTACCCGGGTCAAAGTCACTTCAAATACCCCTTGATCGGGACGGGCAAGCTGTAAACTAACGCTAGTACCCACTTCTCCCTGTAGGGCTTCCATTGCTTGTTCTAAGGTCATTAAAGCGGTGGGTTTGCCATTAATTCTGATCAGGCGATCGCCTGTTTTAATTCCCGCTTCCTTGGCGGGGGATTTTTTCACCGTATCGACAACGACCAGATCGCTAGTGCGTTTATCGAGGGCTAAACGTACCCCAATTCCCGATAATTCTCCGGAAGTTTGACTGGTGAGGACAGAAAATTCACTAGGAGTTAAAAAACGGGTATAAGTATCGCCCAAATCCTTTAAAGCTTCCCGAATTGCCGTGTAAGCTTGTTGGGGATTAGTATAATTTCTGCTTAACAATTCTTGACGTTTTTTTTGCCAATCAATTTGATGAAAACTACGATCTACAAATTCATTATTAACAATTTGCCAAACCTGGTCGATGACTGCTTTCGGGTTATCTTCTAAGGGTTTTTCCCCTTTGGCTGCGGGGGTAAGGACCATCAGGGAACTAACTGCTAGGGTAGCGATCGCACCTCCAGATAGGAGTTTCTGCACGGAAACGAACGAGGGACGCGACTGGTTCATAAAGACAAAGCCAAAATAAGATTGACGTTTCAATAAAGCCATTCAAAAAGCGGGAGCATTTTGCCTTTGAGGGAGGTGAGGAGCAGTGTTAACTACGACTTCCCTAGAGATTAGGGAGTTCCTTGTCTGGCTCTAATATCCACTATAATTCTACTTCTATAAAATCGAGTAATATCTGTCGATGAATTTTTCCTAAAGGACGAGTCTGATTAATCTTCTCGGAATAGTATTCCCCTTGAAGGATGGCAGCCGGGGGTAATAATGCCAAATCTTGCCCTTCCGTTTGCACTAATTTTTCTAATTCCACGGTCAGGGGTACATGATAAAGATAACGGGAGAGATTATCATCGTTATAAGAGCGAAAATAGCCTAAACTAGGGGCTTCGTAGTTAATTTCTTCTTTTAACTCTCGTTTTAACCCTATTTCTGGATTTTCACCCGCTTCTAAGTGACCACCAAATAAACCCCACACCCCCGGATAGAGAATCGTCGGGATGTCGTCGCGCAACTGCATTAAAAATCGACCGTCCTGTTCTAAAATCGCCAAAGCAACGAATATCATCAGTTATCAGTTATCAGTTATCAGTTATCAGTTATCGGTTATCGGGTTTTGGTATTTTCTTGGCAGGTTTTTAGAATAGCCCAAAGCATTTTACCAATTTCCTCTGCGTCATCATTGATACTTTGAAAGGCTCTTTCCTCTATGTAATTCGTGTCTTTCAATAGAGACAGCCAATACTTTGTTTCTAGACACTCCTTATAAGCTATTGACATTTTAGCTCGAAAATCAGCTTTAGAAATAGCTCCATTAGCCTCGGCAATGTTAGCCCCGATTGAAGTGCCACTCCTTAATAGCTGTTTTGACAAAATATATTCTTGTTTAGTTTCACACAAATATTTATAGCCTTTAACAATCCTAATGGCAAATTTATAAGCTTTGTCATAAACTTTACTCTCCATCTGTTTACCCCGCTACTGATTACTGATTACTGATTACTGATTACTGATTACTGATTACTGATTACTGATTACTGATTACTGATTACTGTTTTTCTCCCTTTGTTTATGGGGCAAAAAGAAAGCATCGAGGGGGTCCCGGACGGGTTTAACCACTGCGGGGGGTTTGGGGGGAATCGCTTCTGCGACGGGTTGCACGGGTGGATTGGGTTTAACGGGGGTAACGACGGGAGTTTCTGGGGGTTTTGTTTCAGCAGCGCCCGGAATTGTCACCTGTCGGGGATTTTCCAGGGGTTTAGTGGAGACTGGGGGAGAATTATTTTCTGGGGGTTTAACTTCTGAGGTGGGGGAAGGTTTAATTTCTGGGGACGGGGAAGGAGTGGGAACCGAATTAACTGCTACTCCATCCATCTGTTCTAATTCCAGCACATACAATTCGTTAACGCTTTGGGAACCCTGGGGAATAGCCTCAAAGTCAATTTTGCCCTTAATGACGATTTCTTCGCCTTGACGGGGTAATTTATTGCTATTGGTGCGAATCCAAATCTTGCCGGAACCATCCTGCAAAAGATAGGCTCCTCCAGTTAAAAAAGGGGCATAATTGCTCACGGTTCCCCTAAGATAAACTAAAGTGCCTTTTGGTTTTTCCTGTAATTGCTCGATCGCTGTTAGGGGAGGATCACCGATGTAGGGAACGGCAATACCGAGGTCAGCAAGGGTACTACAACCGAATAACCCTAGCAATAATAATAAACTGCCGATGCCCGCTATACGAGTCTGGATAGACATTCTTGCTTTAACCTTAACGAGTGCGATTAGCCAATCTTTTTGACCATAGAATAGATCCGAAAGATTTTTGTTCTCGGTATTATCATAGAATGTCCGTAACTACTTGCCAAATTCTCGACGGGAAAGCCTTAGCTCAAAAAATCCAACTTGGTCTAGGAGAGCGCATCCAGAGGCTAAAATCTCAAATGGGACGACCTCCGGGGTTAGCGGTGTTGATGGTGGGGGATAATCCCGCTAGTGCCGTTTATGTCCGCAATAAGGAGAAAGCTTGTACTAAAATCGGCATGGCCTCTTTTGGTCGTCATTTTCCCACCGATACAAGTGAACTAGAAATTTTAGCGGAAATTGTCCGTCTCAATCAAGATGAGCGGGTGGACGGGATTTTAATTCAATTACCCTTACCTAAGCATTTAGATGCGGTTTCCCTTCTCTACCAAATTGACCCGAAAAAAGATGCTGATGGTTTACATCCTCTCAATTTAGGCGGTTTAGTGCGGGGTGAGGACTGTATCCGCAGTTGTACTCCTGCGGGGGTCATGGCACTGCTGAAAGAATATAATATTCCCATAGCCGGTAAGCACGCGGTGGTGGTGGGTCGCAGTATTCTAGTGGGGAAACCTTTAGCTTTAATGTTATTGGAGGAAAACGCTACGGTAACTATTGCTCACTCGCGCACAGAAAATCTGGCAGAAATAACCAGAAGTGCCGATATTTTAGTACCTGCTGTCGGTAAAGCCAATTTAATCACTAAAGAGATGGTAAAACCCGGTGCAGTGGTAGTGGATGTGGGGATTAATCGCGTCGCTGACCGTTTGGTGGGCGATGTGGACTATGCTGGGGTTTTAGAAGTGGCTAGTTATCTTACTCCTGTCCCCGGGGGTGTCGGTCCGATGACGGTGGCAATGTTATTACAAAATACATTGTTAAGTTACGAACGCAAGTTATAAACCCTCAGCTACCAGCTATCAGCTATTCAGTGATTCTACCGATACAATTTTGTCAATCTAGCAAGTGGGGATTTTTACGGGGAAACTCTCTTTTAAAATTGGGCTTTACTTTTGATTTTATTACTCAATCCAAGCTTTTGGGGGGTTCTACCCCCCAAACCCCCCGTTGGGGGCGTGGCGCCGCCCCCAAACCCCCCGCGCATTAGTTTTTCGGTGGGATGCTTACAGGCAGCCGAGGCACGCATCTGTAATAATTTAAGAGTCACTGATAATTGCTGATTGTCGGTATTTCTGCAAGTGTGAGATGCACCTCCTTGATTTTTTTTTAACTATGTTGGTACAATTTTACAAAACTGGATAGACTAGGAGATTTTTGGTCATGATCTTTATTATCCCGATTATCCTTGGTGCGGCGGCCTTAGTTACTGCTGGTGTGGGTGTTAGCGCGGGTGCTGATGGTGTCTCCAAGCTACAAAAGGCCGAAAAAATTGGCAAAAGTGCCGAACAAAGATACAAAAAAGCCAATAAATCCCTAGAAAAAAAGTTTCAAGCTACCCAAAAATTCGCGGAAGAATACGGTCAACTGCAAATTAATGTCAAAATCAACACTATCGGCAGATTTGTTAAGTTTGTTCGACGCATTGATCAAAGAATTAGTCAAAGAATTGGTCAAAATTCCTCCCCATCCCATCAACGCTTCTTAGAAGGGTTTGAGGGATTTTCTGCTGAACAATTCAAGGAATATAAAGCAGAAGTGTTAGACGCGCAAAGTTTGGCTGTGGGAGGTTTAAAAGTAGTGAGCGTCGCTTCGGCAGCCAGTCAGACAACCCTAGGATTAATTGGTCTTTTCGGTACTGCTAGTACAGGAACAGCAATTAGTGGACTTAGTGGGGCAGCTGCTTAGCATGGTTAGGAGGTGGTTCTTTAGCTGCCGGTGGTGGTGGTATGGCTTTGGGAACAGTGGTTTTAGGAGGTATTACCGTCGGACCTGCTTTAATGATTGGTGGTTTTGTCTTAGGAGGAGAAGGGAAAAAAGCCCTAACTAAAGCTATCGAATATAGCAAGGAAGTGAATAATAAAATAGCTCAATTAGATAAAAGTAAGGTTTTTTTATGACAAGTTCAGCGCAGAATTAAGGAGTTACAATACCTGGTTAATAGTCTGAATAGTAGGGCTATTAAGAGTTTAACTGAACTGGAGTCACGAGCTAATTTTAACCCCCATCTAGAGGAAGATGTGGCCAAGTTTCGGGAGGTACTACTTTTAATTAAAGCCTCATCGGAAATCATGAAAATACCTATCCTAGACGAAAAGGGGAAATTAACCAAAGCAACGGAAAATCTCCAAGAAAAGTACCGCCATCTCTTAGAAAACTAATAGTAGGATGCCTGCCACAAATAAAGAAAATGGTATAAGAAACGCTCTATAATTTAATTTAACAAATATTACCGAGTATTTCAATTAAAGTTAACTCTATTTCTGGAAAGGATTCAATAAAAATACTTTCACCTCGATAATATTTCTGAATAGCTTGATAACTACCATGCAGCGGATGGCGATAAACTTCTAAACATTCTTCCTTGAGATTGATAATCCAAACTTCTTTAATATTTGCTTCCGCATAAAGAGGAATTTTAGTATAGCGATCATAATCGATGGTAGAATCAGAAACTTCAATAATTAAATAGATATCTTGAGGACAAGGATAGGCAGCAACATAAAAATCCGATCGAGGTATTAGTAAACTTAAATCTGGTTCTGGTTGAGAATTATTATTTAATCTAATCGGATTTTGTACTCCTAAGAGAATAAGATCGCCAAATTTTTGATAAAGTAACTGTGTTAATCTAGCTATACCAGCAGCATGACGGGTTCCCATCGGTGACATTTTGATAATTTCTCCTCGAATTAATTCCACTTTTTCATCGGGTTTGATTATTCCCTGGGTTGTCATTTTTTCGTATTGTAATCAGTGATAAAGACATTTTAACTACACTCCTAAGATTTCTGCAATAGTGAATTCTATATCGGGAAAAGATGTTATAAAAACCCGCTCATTTATAGAGTATTCATGAATAGCTTGATAACTACCATGCAGCGGATGGCGATAAACTTCTAAACATTCTTCCTTGAGATTGATAATCCAAACTTCTTGAATATTTGCCTCCGCATAAAGAGAAATTTTAGTATTGCGATCATAATCGATGGTAGAATCAGAAACTTCAATAATTAAATAAATATCTTCGGGACAGGGATGGGCAGCAACATAAAAATCCGGTCGAGGTATTAGTAAACTTAAATCTGGTTCTGGTTGAGAATTATTATTTAATCTAATCGGATTTTGCACCCTGAGAATAATTTTCTGGCCTAGCTTTTGATAAAGTAATTGTATTAATCTATCTATACCAGCAGCATGACGGGTTCCCATCGGTGACATTTTGATAATTTCTCCTCGAATTAATTCCACTTTTTCATCGGGTTTGATTATTCCCTGGGTTGTCATTTTTTCGTATTTCTCTTTATTCTATCTGGACAGCCTTGCAAGGGTTGAATTATCGGTATTTAAACCATTAATCGGGGGGATAAACTAACTTTTTGGGGACTTGTACTGATTTTTCGGGAAAAATCAGCGCTTGCCATGGCGACAAAACCGCTATATCTAACGTCTAGAAAGCTGGGGTCGGATCGAAACTGCCCCAAAAAAGCTACTATAGGTCAGGTGTCGATGTTAGAAAAAATAGCCGTTCCCATCAGGAACATTAAGTCGAGAAATTTTATGGTTAAGCGAAAACAGCCTTATAGTTTAATTTATCTGCTCACTCTGGTGATCGGTTTAGTGATTGCGATCGCACCTGACGGACAAGCACAAACCCCCGACTCTAACACTCCTGCCAGCGATCCTAACGAATTGAAACCCTTAAATCAAGCCGATAGTGTCCTGAGTCTTCAGGGGGGACAACGTTTAGTGGAAGAAGCGAACGCCGCTATTAATGCCGCTAAATACGATGTCGCTGTGGACAAACTCAATCAAGCGCGCCGGATTTTTAACCAACTATCTAACTATCATCTGCAATTAGCTAATAGTTTCTCAGGAATTGACCCGAAAGTATTCGATTCTCAGCGTCAAAGTGCTTTAAACACGGGACAACTGCGGGATGAAGCCACCTATCAGCTTGCTTTGGTCCATAGGGCGCAAAATCAGCCAGAATTGGCGGTTCCTTTGTTAATTCAGGTGATTCAATCCCAAAACCCCACCAGTGAATTAGGACAAAAAAGCTATCAACAACTCTACGAGATGGGATTTGTCAGTACACCCATCTCCGCACCGACTCCCACCTCCGCAACTCCTAACAACTCCCCCCCACAGCAGTAAATTTTGTCCCCATTGACGAGCTTTCGGTAAAAATGGGATCAGAGTATCTTTAATTTTTTTGAGGAGTTACGATGGTTGACTTTCGCCAAGTAGAAGCGATGATTCAAGAACAAATCCCCGATGCACAAGTGATGATTCGGGATTTGACGGGAGGTGGCGATCATTTGGAAGCGGTGGTTATTTCCGGCGAATTTGCCGGCAAAACCCGCGTTAAACAGCATCAAATGGTTTATGGCGCTTTACAATCGGCACTGGCTACCGAAGCCATCCATGCTTTGGCATTAAAAACCTACACTCCCGACAGTTGGGCAGCAGAAAAATAACAATTATCAGTTATCAGTTATCAGTTATCAGTTATCAGTTATCAGTTATCAGTTATCAGTTATCAGTTATCAGTTAATTTTTTTCTGGTTTTCTTTGTGGCTAATTATCTTCACACAACACAGTCTAATTTAATTACTCATGGTTAGTAACCCATGCAGGCGTTGGGTTTCATGCTTCAACCCAACCTACGTTCATCTTATATTTAATTCCACCCACCCACTTAATTTAATTACTCATGGTTAGTCCTTTACTAGAACCCTTTCGAGAAGCCTATCGCAATTTGGAACTTTTACCGCTGCGATCGGATAAAGAATTACAGCGTTTTGCTGTCGAATACGGCACAGAAATTATCGACGAATTAGAACAATTGGTAGAAGATAGTCCTTGGGAAGACGGAAAAATTATTCTAGCAGGACATCGGGGTTGTGGTAAATCAACCCTACTCTACGAATTTAAAAGAAAGTTAGATGATCGCTATTTTGTTGTTTTCTTCTCGATCTCAGACATGATCGAGATGTCAGACGTAAATCATGTTAATATTTTATTCTCGATCGCCGTTCAGATGATGTCAGAAGCGGAAGCCCAAAATTTAACTATTAAAGATTCTATTAAAAAAAGCTTTTATCAATGGTTTGCCGAACAAATCCGCACCGAAACTAATCAAGCAGATGCCACTGTCGAAACAGGTTTTAACTTTTCTACTTTACTAGCTCACATTAAAGGAATTCTCAAGATTAATTCGACTATTCGCCAGGAAATCAAACAAAAATATGAGCGGAGAATTACCGATTTAGTTGCCCAAATTAACATTATAGCTAGTGCGATCGAGTCTCAAAGTCAGAAAAAAATCTTAGTAATTGTTGATGACATTGATAAAATTGACTTAGCACAGGTAAGGGATATTTTTCAATCCCATATTAAAGCGATTATGTTGCCCGGTTTTCGGATTATTATGACTATTCCGATCGCCGCTTTAAGAGAAGTAGCTTTAAAGGCAACTCTCCAAACAGAAACCAACGATCAGATCGTACAAATGCCTGTATATAAACTCTTTAAACAGGGAGAAATTAATTCACCTAATGCTATACCCGATCCGCAAATTATTGCTACTTTAACCGAGATTATCACTAAGCGCATCGATCCCGCTTTAATCGATCCTGATACCCTCGAAAAAATTTGTCTTTATAGTGGGGGAGTATTACGAGAATTAATTCGCATTACTAATGATTGCTGTCGGGTTTGTTTGCGCTCAGTTCGTCGTTATCCTGATGATAATACCCTAAAAATTGATCAAGCTGTTTTAGAACAATCAATCACAGAACTTAGTCTCGATTTTGCCGAAAGTATAGGTAAAGCAGATGAGGAAATTATTAAAACTGTTTATCAACACTCAAAACCCACGGATCTCAAGGATCAAAATTTTCTAGATCTGCTGCATGGTTTATACATTTTAGAATACCGTAATGGCGATCTCTGGTATAATGTGCATCCGATTGTGGTTGAGTTAATGAAAAAAAGGGGAACAATTTGAATGGGATAAGTAAGTAGTTATAATTAAATTGAAGATCGATCCCCCCTTGATCCCCCCTTAATCCCCCCTTGATAAGGGGGGTGCGGATCCCCCCTTAATCCCCCCTTGATAAGGGGGGGTGCGGATCCCCCCTTAATCCCCCCTTGATAAGGGGGGTATCTGACAGTTTTTAACACCTATCCACTTATTATGACTGATGAAACATCTTCAATTATCGACCAAAATGAAAGAGAATACGAAGGTTTAATCGTGTCTCTAGAGGCAAATCAAGAGAGATTAAATATATTAATTTGTGTGTGTGATCAGGAAAAATTGCGAGAACAAATTATTGATCGCTATAGCAAAGAATTAGAAGCAGCAATCCCTTGTTATCGGATTGATTTAGATCAAAAAGAACCGAGTTTAAGAGCAGCAATTGCTAGTTTAGTCTCCAGAAAACCAGAGTTACTACAAAGCAAAAATGCCGTGATCACAACCACAGGAGTGGAAAAATTACACTCGATCGAATGGCAACAGGAAAAATCGGAACTAGATAAATTTTTTGGTTATCTGCAATGGACAAGGGAAGGACTGCGAGAATTTCCCTATTCCATTGTTCTTTGGGTAACAAGCACAGTGGAAGTAAATTTACGCAAAAAGTCCCCCGATTTTTGGAGTTGGAGAAAAGGAGTTTTTCGCTTTATTTCTCCTCCAAGTAACTTTTTACCTTGTCAGGAATTTTTACCGATTTTACAATCTTTTGACGAAATTACTATAGATAAAGATATTCCTTTTATCTCTAAAGAAGACCTGTTAGAATTAATCGAGCAAATCGAGGTAAATAAAGGCAAAAAAGAGCCAAGATTAGCCAGTTTATATGCCAGTTTAGCTAAGATTTATAACCATCGTTTATCAAATCTGCCATTGTCAGATTATCGTCAGGAACAACAGCTTGCGATCGAGTATTATCAAAAAGCGATCGATTTACAAAAAGAGTTAAATCTAGAACTTGATTTAGTTGCGAGTCTCAACTCATTAGCAGGTATTTACTATTCCCTAGGAGAATACCAAAAAGCGATCGAGTTTTATCAACAGTCCTTAGCAATCAAACGGGAAATCGGTGATCGGGGGGGTGAAGGGGAATCCTACAATAATTTAGGCGCTGTTTACAATTCCCTAGGAGAATACCAAAAAGCGATCGAGTTTTATCAACAGTCCTTAGCAATCACACGGGAAATCGGTGATCGGGGGGGTGAAGGGAAATCCTACAATAATTTAGGCAATGTTTACAAATCCCTAGGAGAATACCAAAAAGCGATCGAGTTTTATCAACAGTCCTTAGCAATCACACGGGAAATCGGTGATCGGGGGGGTGAAGGGAAATCCTACGGTAATTTAGGCAATGTTTACCATTCCCTAGGAGAATACCAAAAAGCGATCGAGTTTCATCAACAGTCCTTAGCAATCACACGGCAAATCGGTGAGCGGGGGGGTGAAGGGAAATCCTACAATAATTTAGGCAATGTTTACTATTCCCTAGGAGAATACCAAAAAGCGATCGAGTTTTATCAACAGTCCTTAGCAATCACACGGGAAATCGGTGATCGGGGGGGTGAAGGGTATTCCTACGGTAATTTAGGCAATGTTTACCATTCCCTAGGAGAATACCAAAAAGCGATCGAGTTTCATCAACAGTCCTTAGCAATCGATCGGGAAATCGGTGATCGGGGGGGTGAAGCGTCTTCTTGGTTTAATCTGGGAGTTACCTACTATAAACTCAAACGTATAGCGGAAGCGAAAGAAGCAATTCTTCAAGCGCGGAAATTATTTCAAGCATTGGGGTTAGCAGGATATGTTCAAAAGTGCGATCAGGCAATTCGGCAATTATAATTAACCAGTTGCGATCGAGTAAAATTTTGTTGCTTACCCCTTGACTTTTGCTTGTTTTAATGATAGGAATTAGCGGACTTGATTGCTTATCTCACCCGATTTTAAGCCAAAACTCGTTAAAAACCGCCATAACGTTCCTCTAACCAGGGATCACCTCGTCGATGGTAGCCATTAAGTTCCCAGAAACCCAATTGCTCTCGATCGAGAAATTCTAAGCCATTAATCCATTTAGAACTTTTCCAAGCGTAGAGATGGGGGACAACTAAGCGCAGCGGACCACCGTGGTCGGGGGGTAAAGGTTGACCAAACAGTTGAAAAGCGAAAAAATTATCCTCGTGCAGGAACTCCTCTAGGGTCAGGTTAGTGGTATAACCGCCATAACAGTGTTGCATGACGTGGGTAGCTTCCGGCAACAGGTCAATTAAGGTCATAAAATCCGATACCTTAACTCCCGTCCAAGTCACATCTAATTTTGACCAACGGGTGACACAGTGAAAATCCTTGGTAAATTCCCACTGCGGTAGGGCCATAAAATCCGACCAGTTAAAAGTTTTAGTCGTGGCCACTTTTCCCCAAACCTTGAACAACCAGTCCTCGGTCTTGATTTGGGGAGTATCTCCGTAGGTAAGCACAGGAAAACCACTAGCGAGATATTGGCCCGGGGGAACTCGGTCTTGATCGGGAGATTCTGGTTTTTTAAAGAATTTGCCTAACATTAGTTGAGACTCACAACGAACACCCTAAACAAATCTTAAAATATTAGGGAGCGAAAAGGTTTTCTATACCTCACTCCCCACCATCAAGTTATCACACCGTCCTAGACTTGGAGGACATTTATTCGGTGTTAACAGCGAACTACAGCCAAATTTTTCCAGCAACTGAAGACTGATAGGAATATTATTCCTCGTCCTCCTCTTCTTCTTCCTCTTTAGTGGGATAGACAAAGCTGTTAGAACGACCAGAAAGGACAGATTTACCCAAAGATAAGGCTTTTTGCGCTTCCCGTGCCGCTTGCTTTCTCCAGTGCGCTCTCCGTTGGTCGCGCTTGGCATTTGAGGTTTTCTTCTTGGGACAAGCCATAGTATTTTAACGATAGTTATAGACTCACAACCTTTCTATTCTACTCCCTATTTCCCTAATCGGCTCGCTCACTTGTCTGATTCCCTTGCTCACTACTGCCCAAAATATTGATAAAAATTAATAATTATCATTGGCTTACCTATTTAGGGTTTGCTGAATAAATCTAAAAACCTTATCCAACAAGGTTTTTAGACTTTTTTTCCCTCAAAAAGTGCCGACCCTTGGAGTGATTGGGGGGAAAATTCAGGGACTTT
>VYMD01000194.1_pt1 | contig 27273 bp, 24 predicted proteins | sample 5115311 | NCBI WGS metagenome assembly VYMD01 (sample SAMN12291779, study PRJNA351875) | freshwater metagenome | isolation source: freshwater lake | place: USA: Michigan, Wintergreen Lake | collected 2013-08-08
TTGAGAAACAAGATGTCGCTACAAAGGATGACGACTTCAAGATATCTGAATGACTTTAGAAGTCTTTAGACTTTCAGCAAATCTACCGGCTTGAAGCCGGTAGTAATTTAATTCAGCAAATCCAAACGTAATACCAGCGGGCTTACACAACACTACTACAAATTTGTATTGGTTTAGCGTGACTCTGGGAACAGCAAATTGTTTTGCTCCACTGCTCCACGGGCCTAAGTCCAGTCCGGCTGACTTCACATTTCCACCTGAATTAGAGTTGGCCAAATAGATAAAGGTTCCCGGTGCTACACTAGCTTGGAAGTTATTGCTCAATTTCACAACCAACTTGCCGCCCAATTCTTCGACCGTTACGGAGCCTACAGTCGAGTATCCGCCAGCACTTTGAAACGTTCCGGTTCTCACGCCTGCCACTGCACCACATTGAATTTGAGAATGTTACTTTTCACATTGATTAAAAAATTCAATCGAAACCGTTTGTTTTTCACCCACCTGAAGGGCAAGAATGCCCATATTTCCTTTCTCCATCGGCACACCACTTTTGTCCGTTGTTGTTAGTTTTCCTCCGGCTAGTAAGGTCAATATTGGATCGTGCGGCACCGCGTCTTTTTTATCTATTCCAATACAAGAAGTACATCCCAATAGCACCAGCGCAATCAATTTACCACTCATAGAATTGGTTTTCCTCAAATGTGCTTTTTTCAGGCCTTTTTGTGAGTCACTTGGCTGACATTTACAGTAGTAACTCAAAACCAAAAACCTGATCGTTTTTAACAGCGAGCTACTATTTTTCAACTAACTTGCGGCCACACAATCCATTAGAATGTGAAAAACGAAGATGTAAAACCGATTAAGGATAGCTACTTTAATCTATTGTCAGTTTTTTTCGAACAAGAGCATATTCGCGGATCTCACATGCGTTGCATTTTGAAATGGGGTATACACCTAAACATCAGTGTACACGATGTTGATGTCATTGGAAAAGGGCTTCACGCTCCTTATGTTCCGCCCGCAAGCGAAATAGACAGATTGGAGTCTGTTTATCATCTTGTTCACATGATATATTTGGATCAAATGGTGGAGGACTCAGAATTGGAAGTAGCATCTATTTATGCTTCCCGCTTGGGCTTCAAGGAGGGTATGGTGGGGGATTTATTTAAGTCCATTGCAACGATAGAATTTGACCGCACATCACATGAGAATGTAAGAAAAGAGGTGATTGACTTCTTAAAACTTCAGAAAATCTAGCTTTTCGCTAGACGAGCACATTTTTTTGGGATTTACCCCCATCTCCACAAGTAGAAAATGACCTAAGCCCCTTTTGGTTTCCTATTGTACGGATGTAGGATTTCAAATAAATCCATCAAAATTGAGACCGGCAGACTCTGACATTTGTTCCCGTTAACCCGAGGAGTATGGAAAAGCCAATGAACGTCAGTATCAAAAGCAGAGTGAAGCAGGTATTAATTTTAGTAGCTCTGATTCTTGCAGGAATAACGATTTCACAATCGTTGCAAGCACATGATTTTCATACATCGAAGGCAAAGCATTTCAAGAGCAAATACAAATCACAAATTAAAGTAAACAGTAGGGTCTGTTTTATCTTGGCCAAGAAAAGAACCCAAGAACCAAAGCAGTCTTTTTTTGCTTTTCTTCAGGGAAAGCCAAAGCCTGCAAAGTATAAACCACAGGCTGAGGTCGATGCTCCTTCGTATGTTCGAATCAATTATAAGCCGGTTTTAGTAGCCCAGTCGGGCAACCATCAGCCAGGTTTAGCGCAAGAAAATTAAAGATTGGGTGTTTAGTGTGAGCCTCGATGAGTAAAATCATCGGGGCTTTTTTTATTCCTTTACTTTTTCACAACTTGAAGAGTAGATTTACCGAATGGATTACAGTGAGGACACATTTTTTAAGAAGCTAGCGCCCACTTCACCGCACCCTTTTTTGATTTCTGTAGAACGAGCAGAAGGTGTTTGTCTGTACAGCGCCACTGGCAAGAGATACATCGATATGATTTCGGGTATTGCCGTAAGTAATGTCGGTCACCGCCATCCAAAAATTGTAAAAGCCATTAAAGATCAGGTCGATAAATATTTGCACGTAATGGTGTATGGAGAGTATATTCAATCCCCGTCCAATTTGCTTGCTGAGAAATTGACGAGTTTACTTCCTCCCAATTTAAATTGCTGTTATTTTGTGAATTCCGGGACGGAGGCCAATGAAGCCGCTTTGAAGTTAGCGAAGCGAGTGACCGGCAGAACGGAAATGATTGCGTGCCGCAAGAGTTATCATGGTAGTACTCATGGTTCGTTGAGTGTCTCGGGCAACGAAGTTAAGAAACGTACTTTTCGCCCGTTACTTCCCGATGTAAACTTTATTGATTTTAACAATCCTGGTGATCTCGATCAAATCACGGAGCGAACGGCTTGCGTGATCATGGAGACGATACAGGGAGACGCAGGTGTACGCATTCCTAGTAAAGAATACTTGCAAGCCGTAAGAAAAAAATGCACAGCTACCGGAACGTTGTTGATTTTCGATGAGATACAATGTGGTATGGGACGAACAGGAAAGTTGTTCGCCTTTGAGCATTTTGATGTGGTGCCAGATATTTTAACACTTGCCAAATCATTTGGCGGAGGGTTGCCGATTGGCAGTTTCATTTCAAGTTTTGAGAATATGCAAACGCTGGCTTCAAAACCGATGTTAGGTCACATTACAACCTTTGGTGGCAATCCGGTGTGTTGCGCATCTGCACTGGCGGTGTTAGAAATTATTGAGGAAGAAAATCTATTGACAACGGTAGAGGCAAAGGGTAAACTGATTGAAGACTTGTTGCGCCATTCTAAAGTAAACGAAGTAAGAAGATTTGGATTACTCTTCGCATTTGATTTTGACTCAGAAGAAAGAGTAAATCGAATTGTGCAATATGCGAAGGAGCACGGGGTGATTTGTTATTGGTTTCTCTCACATCCAAACAGTTTTCGTATTGCGCCTCCGCTCACAATTACCGAAGCTGAAATCAGAGAAGCTTGTACGGTTGTTTTGCAAGCAATTGAGAATTCTTAAAACAAATAAGATGGAGGCAACCCAAAACAAACTGGACAGAGTGTATAAAACATTGGCGGTGATCGCGCTGGCCATTGCAGGCCTAATTTTCGCCAAGGATATTGTAATGCCAATTGCTTTTGGTGCGCTCTTTTCGATGGTGTTATTGCCCCTTGCCAAGCGATTCGAAAGGAAGACCGGTCGAATTTTTTCTATTGTCCTCGTTTTGTCGGTTGCCTTTCTAGCGATGTTGCTGATCTCATGGTTTGTGATTGCTCAGATTACAAGTCTTTCTAACAGCCTTCCCGATTTAGAAGGACGGTTTATGACGTTGATCAATTCAACCAGTGAGCAAGTAAATACTATGTTTCAAATTGACACGCATGAGCAAAGTCAGTTATTGAAAGACGGCTTGAAGAACTTTTCATCCTATTTTGGCTCGCTGTTACTTTCCACATCGTATTTCGCCTATTTCTTTGTACAGGTACCGATTTATATTTTTCTGTTTTTGCTGTACCGCGAACGATTCAATGATTTCTTGTTGGCCGTTTGGCCTACCTCAAGTTTGTCATGGAAGTCAGAGATTCAGGCTGTCATTCGCGGCTATATCTCAGGACTGACACTGGTTACTTTGATAGCAGCGGTACTAAACAGCATTGGACTATTACTATTAGGTATTGAACATGCCATTTTCTTTGGGTTTCTTTCAGGCACATTAACGATGATTCCCTATGTAGGTATTACGATTGGAGCTGCGCTGCCCACATTGTTGGCCTTGGTTACCAAAGACAGTGGTTGGTATGCAGTTGGTGTAATTGCCGTACATAGTTTTGTTCAGTTTTTAGAGGGAAATTTTATTACCCCCAAAATAACGGGTTCGAAAATCAGCATAAACGCACTGGCAGCTATTGTGGCATTACTGGTGGGAGGAAAGATTTGGGGTATTGCAGGAATGATTCTAGCTGTACCAGCTGTCGGAATTTTGAAAATTTTACTTTCCTACTCGACTTCACTAAAGCCGTTTGTTATTCTATTGGAAGATAAACACCCCGAGCTACCAGCGGAAGAAGTGGTCGAAGAAATACCTGAAAAAACCGACTAGCCGATTTTCTCTATCACCAAGTTATGATTGGTATAAATGCAAATGTCAGCAGCAATGGTTAAACTCTCACGCACCATTTCCTCAGCCGTCAAATGAGGAGCATGTTTTTTCAAAGCTAACGCTGCCGATTGCGCATACATGGACCCCGAACCAATAGCCGCCACCTGATGATCGGGCTCCAATACATCTCCTGTTCCAGATATAACCAGAATTTCATCTTTGTTCACCGCAATCAACATGGCTTCGAGTCTTCTAAGGAAGCGATCAGTGCGCCAGTCTTTGGCTAGCTCAATAGCTGCACGCTTCATGTTGCCGCTATACGCGTTTAGTTTCTCGTCAAATCGATCGAGTAGTGTAAACGCATCCGCAGTGGAACCTGCAAAACCGGTAAGTACTTTCCCTTCTTGCAGCCTCCGAATTTTTTTTACATTGCTCTTAGCAATCGTGTTACCCATGGTTGCTTGTCCATCTCCTCCGATGGCAACTTGGCCATGGTGCTGCACAGCAAGAATGGTGGTAGCGTGTATTTTTTGCATCTTATGGTATAGGAATTTCAATTCCTGTTTTTAAAATCTCGTCAATCAAAAATGGACTATTCCCCTGATAGTCTTTCCAGGTGAATAGGTGTGGCTCTATGCGATGATATTTAATCGTGGCCAATCCAACTTTTTTCCAATTTTCTAACGGATTCTCTGTGAAGTCTTTGGAAATGATAGCCAAATCAATATCCGAGTATTGATTTTGTGAATTATTGGAATAGGAGCCAAATAGAATAGCCTTCTCAACTTTAACATTGAGGGTTTTAGTCATCAACAGATATTTTTGTGCGTACCTTATCGCAGCATCTTTAGTGCGCATAGCTTTAGTTCTTTCGTTTTTACAAATAAATCCTTTGTGTAAGCAGCCCTTGCTATTCGATGAATTTTCTTCGCGTGTTCAGGGTAACGCCCTTCCAGTTGAAAAAAGTTTAGTTCATTCATCACTGAGAGTTGATCGTCATTTGCGCTGAAAGATGTTTTTGAGAAAAGCGTTATGAGATTGTGGATTCGTGGAGGATAATCAGTTTCATGTTCTTTTATCCACAACGCTTTCGCCAATTTTTCAATCCTTAAATGCAAGCAGAGAAGGGCAAAGGCATAATCTTTTAGTTTCAACAATGACTCAGCTCTTTTCCAACCATTCTTGGAGGTAGTAACCCAATATTTAATATGATCTTCCTTAGTCATTATCGAGCATTATTCTTCTCAATAGCTGTAGAGTGCATTTCAGTCATTTAATGAAGTTCGGTATGTTCGTAGATGTCGTGTAAGGGCAATGTCACGTTCAAGGCTTCAATCAAAAGGCTTTGTTCTATTGATTTGTATTCTTCCAATTCCCAATGATTGACAGAATTTAATCTAAAAATCTCTACACTGATAGATTCTGAATCAACAAGAACGTATTCTTTTAAGGAAGGGATATCGCGATACAATTTGAATTTTCCGCCTCGGTCATAGTTTTTTGTGCTTGGTGATAAGATTTCAATGAGAACCGTGGGCATTAGGGATGTGTTTTCGTTCTTTTCAAATTTCTTTTTTTCACCACAATAAATCGAGATATCGGGATAAGTGAAAAGAGTATTCTCAGGAATGTGAAGGCGTTTGTCACTACCGTAAGGGCGACAGCCTTTTCCTTTTAGTTGGCTTCCAAGTTCAAGAAATAAATTTGAGAAAATCTCATTATGAGGGTCTCCTGCCCCAGCCATCGCAAATACCTCGCCTTGAAAATACTCATGTTTTTCCTCAGAAGATTCTTCGAAGTCTAAGTACTCCTCAATGGTAAGGTGTTTTTTTTTGTAAGCTACAATTGGTTCTCTAACCTCCATAGATTTGCGCTTAAATGCAATAAATCTTGTTCATCCAAATGACTTCAAAAAAAGCCAGAAGAATATTCCTACTGATTTTTTTCCTTGCCGCCACTTTTGTTTTTTCAGGCCATCAAATCAAAATCCGCACTGGATCTTCCAACAAGCCTTTCAATGTCTTAAGGAAAGCCGCTCCCACAGCACCATCGACAGCTCTATGATCACAAGACATGGTCACTTTCATTACGCTACCAGGTACGAGTTGGCCGTTTTTCACAACCGCTGTTTCTTTGATTCCACCAATAGCTAAAATGCATGCATCCGGAGGGTTGATGATGGCAGTGAAATCTTCAATGCCGAACATACCTAGATTTGAAATAGTAAATGTGCTTCCTTCCCAATCGCTGGGTTGTAATTTCTTATCGTGTGCTTTTTGTGCGAGGTCTTTTACCTCTAGCGCAATGTGTGAGAGTGATTTGTTATCTGCAAAGCGAATGACTGGAACAAGCAAACCATCTTTTACGGCCACCGCCACACCGATATGGATGTGATGATTCTTGCGCATTTTATCGCCCAGCCAACTTACGTTTACATCCGGGTTTTGGCGAAGAGCAGCAGCCACCGCTTTGATCACCATGTCATTGAAGGAAATTTTTACCGGAGCAATTTCATTCATGCTTTTGCGTGCTTCGATCGCTTTGTCCATGTTGATTTCCATCGTGAGATAGAAATGAGGTGCAGAGAATTTACTCTCTGCCAAGCGCTTCGCGATAGTTTTCCTCATCTGAGAAACCGGAATTTCTTCAAAGCTTTCTTTGCCAACTACTTGCGGCAACACAACAGGTGCTGCTGATTTTGATGGAGTGGCAGTAGCCGTTTGAGCAGAAGGTTTGTAGTTTTCTACATCTTGTTTGGTCACTCGACCATTGTCTCCCGTGCCAGTAATCTTGCTGATATCGTAGCCTAATTCTTTGGCTATACTTTTGGCGAGCGGGGAGGCTTTTACTCTTCCATTGGCCGAAGAATCGGATGTGCCGTTAGAGGCGTTTGCCGCAGGAGCAGAAACTGCTTTGGGTGACGAGGCAGCAGCTGTAGTTACCGCAGAATTTTTTTGCTCATGGGCTTTCAATAATGTTTGCCAGTCAGCGCCTTTTTCTCCAACAATGGCGAGAACACCGTTGATCTTTACCCCCTCTTTCGCGTTTGCACCAACGTACAGTAGAGTTCCGGTGCTGTAGGATTCGTAGTCCATCGTAGCTTTGTCCGTCTCGATTTCAGCCAACAGCTCACCAGTCTTTACTTGATCGCCCACCTTTTTATGCCATAGAGCAATGACACCTTCGGTCATGGTATCGCTCATCTTAGGCATCAACGCAATTTCAGCTTTTATTCCCGTTGTGTCGATGGCAGGAGGCGCTTCTGATTTTACTTCTTGTTTTGGCTGTTCCGCTTTTGCGCCACCACTGACTGCTGCAGAATTTGCACCAGCCAAAAGTGCTGAATAGTCTTCGCCTTTATTCCCCACAATGGCCAACACGCCATTTATTTGAACAGGTTCGCCCTCTTTCGCCCCCAGATATAATACTGTCCCTGCGTTAAAGGATTCATAATCCATCGTGGCTTTGTCCGTTTCGATTTCTGCCATTAACTCGCCTGTCTTCACAGCGTCACCCACTTTTTTATGCCATTTGGCGATCACCCCTTCGGTCATCGTGTCGCTCATCTTGGGCATACGTACAATCTCAGCCATCGCAATTTTTTTTAAGTTCTACTTTAATCTGAATGTCAAAAATAGCCGTATTTGACCGATTTTCTTAGAGTCCAATTCATTTTTTATCGCAAAGGAATTTGGCTGTTGGTGTGTTGAAAATTTGGGAGGTTCGAGCAATGGGCTTGACCGCGACTTTCAAGCCGATATTGCATCTAGTTTGCCATCTATCATTGAAACCGCGCTTTTATAAAGGTCCGCGCATATTGAACTGGTCATTAGGCTATATTTGGCCACCAAAAAAATTCAATTCATGAGAAAAAAAATACTCTTTCTTTTTGCCCTTGCGATAGGGCTTTTTAGCCAGGCTGCGTTTGCACAGAAGCTTGATATGGAAAAGTTAAAGGGCATGAAGCCCCGTTCCATTGGGCCGGGCGGTATGAGCGGACGGATTACTTCGATCGATGTGGTACGCAACAACCCTGACATCATGTATGCCGGGTCTGCATCTGGTGGGCTCTGGAAAACAACAAGCGGAGGCATCAATTGGGAACCCATTTTCGACAAAGAAAATGTTCTCTCAATTGGCGCGGTCGCTATTCAACAAGATAATCCTTCGGTGCTGTGGGTCGGAACTGGTGAAGGCAATCCGCGTAATAGCTTAAATGGTGGGTACGGCATTTACAGGAGCCTTGACGGAGGCAAGAATTGGAAGGTGATGGGCTTGGAAAAAACGCGCAATATCCATCGCATTATTATTGATCCGAGAAATTCAAATGTGATTTATGTGGCTGCTATTGGTTCTCCTTGGGGCGAACATCCTGAGCGCGGTGTTTACAAAACCGTTGATGGCGGAGCAAACTGGGAAAAGGTTTTGTTTGTGGATGACAAAACAGGTTGTGCAGAGCTGATCATGGATCCATCGAACCCAAATAAACTGATGGCAGCCATGTGGCAACACAAACGTTGGCCGTGGACATTTAAGTCAGGAGGCCCGGGTTCTGGACTCCACATCACTTTTGACGGTGGCAAAACATGGACAAAGAAAACAGATAAAGATGGATTGCCCGAAGGAGAACTGGGCCGCATGGGCTTAGCTATTTCTGCCAACAAGCCAGAAGTGGTGTATGCACTCATTGAAAACAAAAAAAATGCACTTTATAAATCTACCGATGGTGGATTTAAATGGGCGATGATGAACGATAAGATGAGTGAAATCGGTGATCGACCTTTTTACTATTGCGAGATTCATGCCGATCCTAAAAACGAAAACAGACTGTACACCATTTATTCTGAAGTGAACGTGAGTGAAGATGGCGGCAAATCGTTTCAAAAATTATTGCCTTATTCAGGTGTTCACCCTGATCACCACGCATGGTGGATCAGTCCGGAAGACCCTTCTTTTATGGTTGACGGTAATGATGGCGGATTAAACATCACTCATGATTATGGTAAGAATTGGCGATTTGTAGAGAACATACCAGTCGGTCAGTTTTACCATGTGAGTGTGGACATGGATCAGCCCTATAATGTGTACGGAGGATTACAGGATAACGGCTCATGGGTTGGCCCAGCGTATACCTGGAAAGACGGTGGAATCCAAAACACGTATTGGCAAGCAGTTATGTTTGGCGATGGCTTTGACGTGCAAGCCGACCCGGAAGATAACCGATACGGCTATGCCATGTCACAAGGAGGATTTCTTGGAAGATATGATCGCAAGACTGGTCACACAAAAATTATTCGACCCACTCATCCGGATGCTACATTTAAGTTGAGGTTCAATTGGAATTCAGCACTAGCCCTCGATCCTTTTGATAAGGGAACCATTTATTATGGAAGTCAATTTGTTCACAAGTCTAGCGACAAAGGAACAACCTGGGAGATCATTTCAGGGGACTTAACAACTGATGATAAGGAAAAACAAAAACAACATGAGAGCGGAGGGATCACGATGGATGCCACTGGTGCTGAAAATCATTGCACGATTTTAGCCATAGCGCCCAGCCCGAAAGAAAAAGGTGTGTTGTGGGTAGGTACTGATGATGGACAAGTGCAACTGTCGAGAGATGGAGGGAAAACGTGGACTAACCTGACCTCTAAAATTACTGGAATGCCCAAAGGCGCCTGGATACCACAGATACAAGCTTCTACTTACAATGCAGCCGAAGTATTCGTGGTGGTAAACAATTACAGACAGTTTGATTTCAAGCCGTATTTGTTCCGTTCCAAAGACTACGGCCAAACCTGGGAAAACATAGTAACGCCTTCGCAAGTGGGAGAGAACAATTATACACTAGCGGTAGTACAAGACCTGATCGAGCCTAAACTTATTTTTGTGGGAACAGAAAACGGGTTGTGGGTAAGCTTGGATGAAGGTAAGACATACACACGTTGGACAAGTGGTTATCCGGCCGGAGTTCCTACGATGGATTTGGTCATTCATCCACGTGAGCACGATTTGGCAATCGGTACTTTTGGCCGTGCCCTTTATATCCTCGATGATATTCGTCCGCTACGTGAGATGGTAAAGGAAGGAATACAGGTTTTGAATAAGATAGTACATGTTTTTGACGCGCCAGACGCCTACCAGGTAGAAACACAGGATCCTGCTGGAATTTTGTTCCCCGGCAATGCCATGTTTCAAGGAGAAAACCGGACAACAAACGCGATGATTTCTTTTGTGATTAATAAACCGGAAGCAAAAAAAGACGAACCCAAATCAGACGATAAGAAATCAGAAGCCAAAAAAGCAGACGTCAAAAAGGAAGTGAAGCCAGTTGACAAAAAGGACGAAAAAAAGGAGGACACGAAGGATGACAAAAAGCCAAAGTATGATTCGCTCACGCTAGAGGTATTCAATGGTAAGGGTGAGAAAATCCGAACCATTAAACAAAAAGCCCCGGAGGACAACGGGCTTAATCGTACTACTTGGTCGCTGAATGAAAAAGGTGTTCGCCAGCCATCCAGGGAAAAGACAAAAGCCGGAGCCGCAGAGCCATCTGGTACACAAGTACTGCCGGGCGTTTACAAGCTTAGAATAACCTTTGGTGGTGTGAAAGATTCGGCAATGATTAATGTAAAACCTGACCCTAGGTATGCAACGCCATCTTCAGTTATTGAAGAACGCTATAATTTGCTGAAGGATTTACAAAAAATGACTGCAGTTGGCACCGAGGCAATGAATCAGTTGCGCGAATCGAAAGAAATCGCTGAGGAATTTGAAAAGAAGATGAAGGAAGCAAAAAGAGATGATTTGAAAGAAGCGACAGAAAAAACAAAAGCTATTAAAGATTCAATTGCTGCGCTCATGGACTATATCGTTGGTAAAGAAGACAAACGTCAGGGCATCGTGCGGCAGCCTACACCCACGCCCCTTTCTTACGTGGGGACAGCTCAGTCTTTTATAAGATCGTCTAAAGATGCAATTAGCGCTACCGATCAACGGGTATTTCAACAGGCGGAGCAGCAAATCAATAAACTGATGCAACGGGTCAATCTCTTTTATGAGAAGACATGGCCTGAGTATCGTACGTTGATGGAAAAAGTAAACATATCTCCTTTTAAGAATTACCAGCCGCTGAAGCGAAACTAACGTCTAGTCTTGCAATCAATAAAATTGAGCCACGTATAGTGGCTCAATTTTGTTTCTGGACGTGTCTGAATTAATATTTTTATATTCAACCTGACAGCGGATTTTTAGGATAGGCTAAGATTTGGTTAACGCCATTGTGTGAATTAGTGTATGAACAGCATCCTTCAACAGTATGGCCCCCAATTTCAAAACGCTTCCTTGGAAGTAATTTCGGATGGATTGATTAACCAAACGTGGAAGGTAACAGCAAAAGGGAAGAACTTCATTCTTCAACGCATCAACGATAACGTTTTTAAAGAGCCCCAAAAGATCGCCACCAATATTCGGTTGCTGGCAGATCATCTAACGGCAATCGGGTCTGACTATTTTTTGGTATCGCCAATTAAAACAGAAAGTGGCGAAGAGTTAGCTTACGAAACGGGCAAGGGGTACTTCAGACTCACTCCGTTTGTTAAAAACTCTAAGACCATTCAAGTAGTTGAAACACCCGAACAGGCCTACGAAGCCGCGCTACAGTTTGGAAGATTCTCAAGTAGTTTTTCTGATTTCGATGCCGCACAACTTCACGTCACGATTCCCAATTTTCATGACTTGGCGTATCGCTACAAACAATTTGAGAATGCGCTTCTAACTGGGAATCCACAAAGGGTAAGCGCATGTTCCGAAGAGATAAATCAAATAAGGAGTTACGCGAACTTAGTGGATGAATACAATCGCATCCGCATGAATCCAGCATTCAAACTGCGCGTCACTCACCATGATACTAAAATCAGCAACGTGTTGTTCGATCTGGACAATAAAGGCATTTGCGTAATCGACTTGGATACCGTAATGCCGGGCTACTTCTTTAGCGATGTGGGCGATATGATGCGAACGTATTTGTCACCGACCAACGAAGAGGAAACGGATTTCTCCAAAATCGAGGTCAGACCTATGTTCTACCATGCCATTGTGCAAGGATATTCGGACGAGATGAAAGGTGCATTGTCCAAAGACGAGCAAAACTCATTTTTCTTGGCCGGGCAATTCTTGATTTATATGCAGGCACTGCGTTTTTTGACAGATTATCTGAATAATGACGTTTATTACGGGGCTCAATTTGAAGGCCAGAATCTTGCACGCAATAGAAACCAGTTGACTCTGTTTGAAGCGTTTACAGCTGCCCGCAAAACCTTCAGTAAATAAAAATTCACCCCATGGATCAATTCTGTTTGATTTTGTAAAAAATCGAGTATTTTTATTATCATAAACCAGATTCACATGAATTTAAAAGACTTGTTGAGTGCTTTTAGTCAGGGTAAATCCACGGCTAAAAGCCACATGAAAAACCTCATTGAAATGGCCGCTATTGACGGAAATTTTGATGATGTAGAGTATGATTTACTGAAGTCAATCGCGAAAAGGAATGGGATTAGCGAGGGGCAATTGACGGAAATTCGAAAGAACCCGAACAAAGTCATATTTGAAGTTCCAACCGATCCAACCGAAAAATTCCATCAACTATATGATCTAGTTCATATGATGACTATCGATAAAAATGTGAACAGCGAAGAGTTGAAGCTATCTCACATATTTGCTGTAAAACTTGGCTACAACCGAGATAGGGTCAAAGAATTGATGGATACTATCCAAAGTAATATTCTGCACGGGCAAGGGCATGAGGAAGCAATGAAACGAGTCGCTTTCTTAATTTCATAGTAAAAATAGTTACTATTGTTTTTCTTCAGACTCTGAAATATTAACCCTTTGGCCTCTTATTGCGAGGTCTGGGGATGTTTTTGGCTCCTCGATTGGTAATGCCCGTTCTTTTTGTTTTAAACTTATTTTTTGTTTGTATGATTCTTGATACTCCTATGCTAACGGCTAAGTAAATCTCCCGCCTTTGACCAGGAAGATCGGGTGCTCCAGGGTTTCCGTTGAAGTCTGCGCCTCCTGATGGGTTCTTGAGTTGATTAACATAACTAGCCTGGCGTGAGTCGAAAAGTCCAAAGTTTGCTCGTCCGTCAAAATTAATACTCCAGTCGTCATTCAAATCGAAGTCAGAGCGCAGTCCTAATGCCGCAAAAAGTTGGATTGAATTAAATTTATCATTGGAAACGTACTCTAAATTATTTACCGAAGGGATGAATACGCCATCGTATACAGGTAAGTAAGCTGGATCTGTCGGGATAGTAATTCCAGCTGGATAAATTACTTTTGATGCTGCATGGGTAATTGTTTCGCGGCCATTTAACAAGTAGTTGATGTTTAGACCCAGTACCGCGCTCATCCGGAAAAAAGCCATATCGTTGACATGGAGTTTTAATGCTACTGGTAGACTGATATAATCCATTTGAATATCGCGCGTTCCGATGTCTCCGCCAATCGAATTCTTGATACTGAACTGCTGCCCGACTTGCAGGTAGCAAGGTGTAAGCACGTAGCCGAAACCCACTTTATCATAGCCATAAGAAAACCCAATGGGCGTAGCTCGAAAAGTTAACTGACCAAAATAGCGTAGATCTTTAGAAAGTCCTTCGTCTAGGGTTATTGGGAAATTGAACCCACCGTAGATTCCGAAAGCCTTTACGTTTTGGGCATTTGTGTGAGAATTGCAGAGAACCAGCGCAAACAAGAAGGTTGCCTTAGCAACCGTTGTTGCAAAGATTGATTTCTTAGGTTCAAAATGAAGACTTTTGGCCATTTTTCAATATTTCTTCATTAACAAAACTAAGACAAATACTGAAATCATTGTGTCCTTTTTTTGCCTGTTTACACTATTTTGCCAGTTTTAAACCCATGTTGCGATCATGTCTTTTGGCCAATTTTGGCGAGTCAAGCTTCGTGGCAATAGCTATCTAGCTTTGGTTCTCAGCATATTGTTAATCAGGGCACTCTATTCTTCGAGTAGAGTAGTTTTTTTCTTTTTAACAGGGCGTTTTCTCAGGGCATGGATGCCAACCGATTCTTCACCATTGCCGCGGGTGGCCTGTATTTCACATAGCCGATCATTCAAGTATTCAATGGCAAATGGTCGCAAGCTGATTGACGCAATACTTTCTGCGATATGCTCTGTTCCATCCATTGAAGTGCCTTATGTGCTCTCGCATTTTTCGGGAAACAAATTGAATAGCCTCCCGATTCTGTTAAAGGAAAAAGCATATTAGACTACCTTTTTTCATGGCGCTTTCAACGGATCAATGGGCTTTGATGCATTTGCCAACCAAAGTGGTTTTGCCGACTATTTTGGAAAAGGTGAATATGGTAATGACGATGACTTTGATGGGATATGGGGAATTTGGGACGAGAAGTTTCTTCATTACTATCCCAAAAAGATGAGTGAGTTCAAGCAACCTTTTTTTACCACCTTGTTTACGGTGTATTCTCACCATCCTTACCAGTTGCCAGAAGAATATCAAGATAAATTTAAAGGCGGCTCACTCCCGATTTATAGATCAATTGAATATTCAGATTGGGCGCTCAAGCGTTTCTTTCAAACAGCGGCTAAGGCGGATTGGTTTAAAAATACGCTATTTGTGATCACTGCAGATCATGCTACTGAAGAAATTCAATATCCGCAATACAATACAGTATGGGGTTATTTTTCAATTCCCCTAATTTTTTATAAACCGGGGCGAGAAGATATGGGTATGAAGGATGAGTTAGTTCAGCAGGTTGATATTTTGCCTTCCATCTTAGGTTATTTGGGTTATGATCAGCCCTACGTTGCGTTTGGGCGCGATGTATTTAGCTCCAAGGACCGCCCTTTTGCCTTCAATTATCTAAACAATACCTACCAGTTTTTTCAAGGGAACTATCTTCTTCAATTTGATGGACAGAATTCAATCGCGCTCTTTGATTTTAAAGCTGATCCATTTCTAAAGAATAATGAAATACAGGCACTACCGGATACGGTTTCTGAGATGCAGGCAAGACTGAGAGCCCTTATATAGCAGTATAATAATCGAATGGTAGATGACAACCTTACCAAGGAGGGAAGTCAATTGGAAGTTTTTTCTAAGAAGAAAAATTAAACCTTCTCCGACTGGTCTATTAAGCGAGATTATGATAAACGTTCTGCACGTCATCATCTGCTTCCAGTGCTTCGATGCACTTGAGTACCTCATCTTGCTCAGCCTCCGTTAGTTCTTTCGTACTGTTGGGAATGTAATTGAGTTCAGAGCTTTTCGCCTCCAGCTTCTTAGATTCCAGGAATTTAGACATATGGCCAAACTCAGTGAATTTGGTGTAGATGACAGTCTCTTCCGCGTCCCGTTGAATATCTTCCGCACCAGCATCGATCAAGTCTAATTCTAGTTCATCTAAGTTTAATTTAGATGGTTCGAATTTAAATACTCCCTTTCGTTCAAACATAAACGAGACAGATCCGGAGTTGCCCATAGTGCCATGATTTTTGGAGAACTGCAACCGGATATTTGCCACCGTTCGGGTCGGGTTGTCAGTAGCACATTCTACCAACACTGGCACTCCGTGTGGGGCATAGCCTTCATACACTATTTCCTGAAAATCTTTTTCTTCTTTGGAAGATGCGCGTTTGATAGCTGCATCAACCCGATCTTTCGGCATATTCGCACCCTTTGCATTTCGAATCGCCATTCGAAGCTTGGGATTGTTATCTAGGTTGGGGCCATTGGCTTTCACGGCCATAGCAATATCTTTTCCTATTCGCGTAAACGCTTTGGCCATTCGGTCAAAACGAGCGAACATGGTATGTTTTCTCTTTTCAAATACGCGTCCCATGTCAAATTGTATTGATTGTTTTCTTCTGCAAAAATAGAGTCAGAAATGGATTTTAAAAATGATTGTCAAACTTCCAAATTTACGGGGTGTATTTCAAATTGACGCGCCTTTTCTACCCTCACCCCATTGAGGTCCTACGTTCACGCAGTTCATCATCCCCTCTCCCTCGGGAGAGGGACTTACAAGCTATAAGGAATGGAAGATTGATCTCGTTAAAAGGTAACGTTGAGTGTAATAATTTCTTTTTCCCTTTTTAGTTTTACCGGCACTACTTGTCCTTTTTCAAATTTGCCTAATGCATCCATATAACTCTGGATATCTTTTATTAGATAAGATGCAATCTGAACGATCACATCGCCTGCCGCAATACCAGCTTTTTGAGCAGGCTTTCCTTCGGTTACGCCATCTACCTTTAATCCCTCTTCGCTAGACGTGTAACTGGGCATCACACCCATGGTAACTTTAAAAGCACGAGCCGACCCCATCGACTTATTTTTGGTAGCAAGGAAAGTAAGCTTTGGTTGCTTGTCAAGATTTTCAACCAAGCGAATAATCAATTCAAGAATTTCTTTTTCGCCCTCATAATTTATTTTTTCTGCGTCATCCGATGGTTTGTGGTAGTCGCTATGGGAGCCTGTAAAAAAATGTAGCACCGGAATATTTTTGAGATAAAAGGAAGTGTGATCTGAAGGCCCAACTCCGGCTGAATCGGTCTTTATCAACAGTTTTTCGGATGATAGTTTTTTAAGAAGAGGTTCCCACGCGGCACTCGTTCCTGTTCCACTCACCGCCAGATTTTTCGATTGAGGATCTAATCGGCCAATCATATCCATATTGATCATGTAGCTCACCTTTGTCAAATCAATTGTCGGATTCTCAGTGAAGTACTTAGATCCGTAGAGCCCTAGTTCTTCGCCACTGAAGCAGATGAACAGAAAATTGGTTGACTCTTTGATTTTATTCATTTGGAAATACCGCGCCAATTCGATCACCCCAGCCACACCCGATGCATTGTCATCTGCGCCATTGTGAATTTTGTTTTGCGGATTTGCGTCCAACGAGCTGCCTTGATTTCCCAAGCCGAGGTGATCGAAGTGTGCACCAATTACAATTGTGTTGGCGGCTTGGTTATCAATGAATCCAACCAGATTGTAAGTTGTCCCCTCTTCACCGGTTCCATGAATTCCGCCTTTGAAAGTGAATTTTTGGGTAAATAACTTTCCATCGCCTTTTGGCAATAGCCCGATCTTATTCCATTGCGATTGGATGTAGGCAATTGCCAGTTTTTCTCCAGCTGTTCCAGTGCCACGACCTTCCAGGGAATCGCTTGAAAGAATTTTGATGTGAGATCGAATAAGCGTTGAATTGACTTGTGCCTGTCCAAGTAAAGCAAGGAGGGCAAGGCAAAATAATAGAAGTGATTTTTTTGACATCGGTTTGTTATTGATTTGAATTGGAAATTTACATTCTTAATCGCTTTTTTAATGGCGATGAATGGTTTATTTTTGATTATAACCTAATCGTATGGCAGTACCCAAAATTGTCCTTCTCACCGATTTCTCTCCTTTGTCCAAAGTGGCTATTTCCTATGCGCTTCGTATGGCAGCACCTGTGAAGGCGGAATTCACAATATTGAATATTGTGCGATTTGAGGGCGTTCCAAAGGCAAACCTTAAGATGAAACAAATCGAAAAATCGCTCATCCAGATTACCGAGGAGGAGGGGCGGAACTTAATAGAAGAGTTGCGAAGTACAGTCAAAGGCGATTATCAAATTGAATTTAAGGCGATTCGCTCACACACCGTGGCTGAAATGGTGAAGCGCCATACCGAAAAAAACAAAACGAATATGGTGGTGATGGGCTCACGGGGAGCATCCGCCTTAAAGAAGGCGAGATTAGGTGGCACCACCGTGTCGGTAATTGACGATTGCACTTGCCCGGTGTTGGCAATACCAGAATTCGCACAGTACAAAAATTTACAGCACATCGTGTATGCCACTGATTTGAAGGACACACAAAAGGAGTTAGATATTGTCGTTGAGTTTGCTCGAATTTATGGATCAGCGGTGCACATGATACATGTAGTACCATCTATGGACAAGAAGGTCGAGGCTGCAAAAATGTCCTTAGAAGCAATTATCAAAAAAACGCAATACGACAAATTGGATTTTAAGCTCATCCTGGATGACGATATTCCCAAAGCCATTGATCAGTACATCAAACAAACAAAGGCCGACCTACTTACTACCTTTACCCACAAGTTAAGTCTGGAAGAAAAGCTATTTGCAAAAAGCGTCACACGGACGTTGGCCTATCTGGGCACGATCCCACTGTTGGCAATAAAAAGGAAATAGTGATTTTATTAATCGAGTGAAGTAGTTGACTTACTACCCAACTCAATCAGTTTTTCATATTCCTTGTTGCTGAGATCGCGCTGGAAGAAATTGATCGGGTTTATGGCTACGTTTTTATAGTGCACTTCATAATGAAGATGTGGGGCTGCTGATAAACCGGTATTCCCTACGTATCCGATGATCTGACCTCTTTTGATCACTTGTCCGGGTTCCACAATATAGCGGGTCAAGTGGGCATATCGGGTTTCAAAACCAAAGCCATGATCCAGATAAATAACATTTCCATAGGTTGAAAATCCAGTGTACATCACCACTGCGTCACCGGTTGCGTACACTGGTGATCCATGCGGTGCTGTAAAATCAAGTCCGTTGTGAGGGCGAACATACCCTAGAATCGGATGCATCCGCATACCAAAAATGGTGTGAAGTTGCTTTAGATCTTTGTTATTAATTGGCTGAATGGCAGGTCGCGATGCCCACATGCGCTCTTTTTTCCCAAGTTCTGTTTTTAACTGATCAATCGACTGCCGCTGTATATCTAGCCGGTTTTTGATTTTTGCCGCCTTATCATACGCTAATTTGATTAGCGGGTAAGTGATAGTTTCGCTCTCTTTTGGACGACCACCGACACCGGCTTCGCGTTGGGACGGTGACAAAGGATCCAGATCAAGTATCACACGGAAATTTTGGTCATCGTTTTTTTCCAGTGCGCTCAGTTGCTCCGAACTGTTGTTTAAACGTTTTCCAAGTAGTCTCCACTCCGCTTTCAGATAGGCATTCTCCTGACTCTGAAGCGTCTCGTCCAAATACGGATACTGAAAATGGAAATAAATGCTTCCGGCAAGGCCGATAACAAACGAAACGGCTAGAAAGCGTAGCGTAGCCTTTCCTAACAAGCGAGGGCATACTATAATGGGATCGTATTTACAGGTAACCGGATTATATGTATACTTTACCTTTGTCATTAATCCAGTGACTGATTTCTTTTTTCACTTGCCTGCACAAGGTTATTATAAAATGTGCTGGAGTAAGTACCCACCACGTAGTGAACAGGGTTCACGTTAACACCACCGCGTATCACCTCATAGTGAAGGTGGGGTGCAATCGAGCCGCCACTCGATCCAACGGTGCCAATTTTCTGCCCTTTGGCTACCGATTGACCGTATCTTACATTAAGGTCTGCCAAATGAGCATACCGCGTGATAATTCCATTTCCATGATCTATTTCAACATAGTTGCCAAAACCCGCTACCTGGTTGCTGGTGTTAGCCCGTAAAATTGTGCCGGGGGCAGTAGCGACAACAGTCGTTCCGGCAGGCATAGCAAAATCAATTCCATCATGCTGATATATTCCCTTATGGAAAGGATTTATTCGTTTACCAAAACCAGATACCAACTTGTCTGCTTCAATTTCGGGAATAGGCGAAATACTGGGTAGGTGCTTTAATTTGTTCAACTTCGTTTTGTCGATATGAATCTGTTGAGCCCATGACTGATCTCTCAATTGTGCCTTTTTAAAAACAGAAGTGAAGTTGTTACGAACCGATTTTTCCCACTCTGCAAATAGGGTAGGCTCAGCGGTTAATATTTCATCTTTTTTATAGACGTCTGTTTCGTTTTCAGTTACAACCTTGGTTTCAAAAAGTCTTTCGTGAAGCTGGTGCTCCTCTTTACGAAGAGCTTGAATACCCACATTAGATTCTTGCAAACTCGCGATCAAAACTTTCTTATGAAGTTGAAGAGCCTCATTTTCAGCACGCAACGATTTTTCAAGCGGGGTTTCAATCACAAAATTTTGAAGCATCACTAAACCCACAAAAAAGATACAGCCAAAGATCAAATAGCCAAATCCTCTAAACGCGATGCTTACGATCGAAGGGATAACCCTTTCGTAACGCAGCGTTTTTGGATTGTACCTGAATTTTGTTTCTGCCATTGCCAACTTTTATTCAATTCCTTTTATAATGACCCTAATGGGTTAATTTTGTGCGTTTCTAAGACTGTGAACTCATAAAAGTAGGCAAAATGTCCTCTTTATCAAAAGTTTAATTTGACCAAATGCATATGACATCGGCAATCGTCCGCCAAAAATTTCTGGATTTCTTTGAAAGTAAAGGCCATAAAATCGTTCCTTCTGCCCCTTTAGTGCTTAAAAATGACCCTTCGCTGCTGTTTACCAACTCGGGCATGGTACAGTTTAAGGACTACTTTTTGGGCAATTCAGTTTCGACTAACAGACGTGTAGCCGACACACAAAAGTGCCTTAGGGTAAGCGGAAAGCACAATGACCTGGAAGATGTGGGGCTGGACACCTACCACCACACTATGTTCGAAATGCTTGGCAACTGGAGCTTTGGTGATTACTTTAAGAAGGAGGCAATCAGTTGGGCATGGGAGCTATTGACGGAAGTCTATGGACTACCAAAAGACAGGTTGTATGTAACCGTTTTTGGTGGCGACAAAGGAGATAACCTTCCCGTGGACGAAGAAGCCAAAGACCTATGGCGCAGTTTTGTACAAGAGGATCGCATTCTCCACGGTAATAAAAAGGACAATTTTTGGGAGATGGGCGAAAGCGGCCCATGTGGCCCGTGCTCAGAGATTCACATTGATCTTCGTTCAGAGGAAGAAAGAATGAAGAAAGCAGGTCGCGATTTAGTCAATAGCGATCATCCGCAAGTTGTGGAGATTTGGAATTTGGTGTTCATCCAGTTTAACAGACTTGCTTCCGGTGCATTGGTGCCTCTGCCGGATAAACATGTAGATACCGGAATGGGCTTCGAGCGACTTTGCATGGCCATTCAGGCAAAAACATCAAACTATGATACGGATGTATTCATGCCACTGATTAATCACGTGGCGGCCATGACAAATTTAAAGTATGGGAATAGCGAACGGACGGATATCGCAATTCGTGTTATCTCTGATCACATTAGAGCGGTGAGTTTTGCAATTGCAGACGGTCAATTGCCATCTAATAACGGGGCGGGTTATGTTATTAGGCGAATATTGAGAAGAGCTATTCGGTATGGCTATTCTCATCTTGATCAAAGGGATCCATTCATCTGTAATTTGGTCAACACTCTTGCACAACAATTTGAAAATGTTTTTCCAGAGTTAATTAACCAAAAGGATTTTGTTTTTCAAGTAGTTTTAGAAGAAGAGAAGGCGTTTTTACTAACTCTTGAAAAAGGTCTTAAAAGAATTGAATTGTTTTTTGAATCGGTCAAAGAGAAAATACAATTCCATAATCCAGACCAGCCAAAAGTAATCTCGGGTGAGCAAGCTTTTGAACTCTATGATACTTTCGGCTTTCCATTCGATCTAACTTCGCTCATCGCGCGAGAACGTGGTTTTTCTGTGGATGAAAAAGGGTTCATTGATGAAATGGCCAAACAAAAAACGCGCTCCAAAGCCGATGCCGCAAAGGAAACCGGAGACTGGGTCGTGGTAGCAGAAGGTGACCTGCCTGCCGGTCAGGCAGGCAAACCAGAATTTATTGGATACGATGAATTGACTTCAACGTCAAAAATTTTACGCTACCGAAAAGTAAAACAAAAGAACAAAGAGTTATTTCAGTTGGTGCTAGATAAAACTCCATTCTATGCAGAGAGCGGAGGCCAGGTGGGAGATACAGGTACACTGGAAATAGGAGAGGAAAAAATTACGGTCGTTGATACAAAAAAAGAGAATGATCTGATCGTTCACTGGGTGGAGAAGCTTCCTGCCAATTTAGAAGGAATAGTTCAAGCCAAAGTAAATGTTCATCAGCGCAGACTTTCCATGGCTAATCACTCGGCCACGCATTTACTTCATGCTGCCTTGCGAAATGTACTGGGTAAACACGTTGAACAAAAAGGTTCTTTGGTTAATGATAAGATATTGCGTTTCGATTTCTCTCATTTTGCTGCCATGACGCACGAGGAAATTTTTAAAGTAGAAACAATCGTTAACGAAAAGATTAGGGAAAATATTCAGTTGAATGAGCAGCGCAATGTGCCCATTGAAAAAGCAAAGTCGCTGGGCGCGATGGCATTGTTTGGTGAGAAATACGGAGAGTTTGTTAGAGTGATAACATTTGACCCGAAATTCTCGGTCGAGCTTTGTGGAGGTACTCATGTGAAGGCCACAGGAAATATCGGATTGCTAAAAATTGTTTCCGAGAGTTCGGTGGCTGCCGGTGTTCGCAGAATTGAAGCCGTTACAGCAGATGGAGCATTTGAATACCTGAACAGTTTTTACAACGAGATGGGGCAGATCAAAGCACAACTCAAAAATCCGAAAGATGTTGTTGCATCTATTCAAACGCTGGTAGAAGAAAAACATGGCCTTGAAAAAAAGCTGGAAATCATTTACCAGCAACAAGCCAACACACTGAAAGACATACTTGCAGCTAAAGCAGTAAAATCCAATGGTTGTACGCTGGTTTTGGAGAGAGTAAGTGTGCCCAATGCGGATGCCTTAAAAAATATCGCCTATGCACTGCGCAATCAGTTTGACGATTTGTTGATGATACTCGCTGCTGACATTGAAGGTAAACCGCAGGTGGCTGTCATGATTGGTGAAAAATTAGAAGCAACAAAAAAATATCACGCTGGGAATATGGTAAAAGAACTGGCCAAGGAAATTGATGGCGGTGGGGGAGGGCAACCTTTCTTTGCTACAGCTGGAGGGAAAAATAGTAATGGGTTGGATCGTGTTTTAGTGAAAGCCAAAGAATTGTTGAATTAGTGGGTTCATCATCACAAAATAAATACAAAGTAGTCATCGGTCTTGAAGTCCATGCTCAACTATTAACGAATAGCAAAATCTTCAATTCAGATTTAGCCGAATATGGCAGTGCGCCTAATACAAACGTGGGTGTCATTACATTGGCGCATCCCGGTACGTTGCCCAAATTGAATAAGAAGGCTGTCGAACACGCCATTAAAATGGGTTTGGCTTGTCACTCCAGGATTTCGAGATTTCAAATCTTCGATCGTAAGAATTATTTCTATCCAGATCTACCAAAAGGCTACCAGCTTACGCAAGATCGAACTCCTATTTGTGTTGGTGGTTTCGTAACGATCACAACAAAAGACGGAGGCGAAAAAGATATTATCTTAAATCGAATTCACCTGGAAGAAGATGCAGGCAAGTCAATTCACTTAGAAGGTGAAACAGATACGCTGCTCGACTTTAACCGAGCCGGTACTGCTTTGATAGAAATTGTGACAGAGCCTGTGATTGAATCATCGGAAGATGCAGGGGCGTTAATGGCAGAAATCAGAAAGCTGGTACGGTACCTGGAAATTTGTGATGGAAACATGGAAGAGGGGTCGTTGCGTTGCGATGCGAATGTTTCGATGATGCTGAAGGACGCAACCGTGTTGGGCAAAAAGGTAGAGATTAAAAACATGAACTCAATTCGCAATGTGCAGCATGCAATTGATTTTGAGATAGAGCGTCAGACTGCTTTGCTGGAACGAGGTGAGGTGGTGATTTCAGAAACACGCACCTTCAACGCTGCCGATGGAAAGACCTATAGCATGCGTACAAAAGAAGAGCTAAATGACTATCGCTATTTCCCTGATCCGGATGTCAGCCCGCTGGAAATATCAGACGAATGGCTGGATCGCATTAAATCTTCTATGCCGGCTCTTCCAAAGGAGTTGTATCAAAAGTTAATTACAATTTATCACCTTCCGCCTTACGATGCGCATGTCATTACAGAAACCAAAGAGTTGGCTTCCTATTTTGAACAGATGTGTAGCCACACGAAGAATTACAAAGCGGCTTCCAATTGGTTGATGGGTCCAATAAAATCGTACCTCAACGAAACGAATTTGGAAATAGCTGCGTTTGCGTTGAAAGCAAACAAAGTTGCCGAAGTGATTCAGCTGATTGATGACGGAAAGTTAAGTTTTGCTGTAGCCGCGCAAAAATTGTTTCCTGCTTTGATTGAAAGACCTGGCCAGTCAGCAGCCCTGCTTGCCGAGGAACTAAATTTAGTGCAAGACAGCAGTATGGATTCTATCCTGCCCATCGTTAGAGAAGTTATTGCGGCATTTCCGCAAAAAGTGGACGAATATAAAAAGGGAAAGAAAGCAATTGTAACTATGTTTATGGGTGAAGTGATGAAACGCAGTAAAGGAAAAGCCGATCCAAAACTGGCAACAGATTTGATTGTTCAAGAACTTAATAAATAATGTATCGAGATAACAGAATGAAAACAAAAACTATGATCGTGTTTAACTTCCTATTCGCGTTAATTTTAACAAACTGCGCCCCCGAGAAAAAAGCAGAAGCTGTCGATTCGGGGTGGACAATTGTATTGTCGGGTAAAGTGGGTTTTCCCCAGCAAGGGCCAATTTCCATACAGGAGATTGTGCAGAATGGCTCTGGAAGACGTGATACCATTACGTTGAGAAAAGACTATACTTTCGCCAAAACAGTGCGCTTAACCGAACCGGGCTTTTACAATATTAATTTTTTTGGAAGGCAAGCGGTTAATGTAATGTTGAATCGAAGCAACGTAGAACTCAATGTAGATGGCAACAATCAACAAGGGTTTGTAGAGATTAAGGGCTCACCCGATCACGAGTTGATCAACACAGTGCAGCGAATGATGAGCGAATCACAAGGCGGTGCAGAGATGATGGCACTGCAAACAGAATATGAAACGGCCGTAGCCGCAAAGAATGACAAAAAAGTAGCGGAACTACGAGCAAGTGCTGCGAAGATTATCGAAAGAAATGCCAAATCGTTGGCAGCGTTTTTAGAGCAACAACCAGCGTCTCTTGCATTGTTCAATTTACTTCAAGACCCCAACTTAATTGACAAAGACAAGAACATAGATCTGTTTTTGACGGCCACAGAAAAATTTAAGAAGGCCTGGCCCACCTCTCGGTTTACAAAAGAGCTAAGCGCGATGACCGAAAAGATAAAGATCACAGCGGTAGGACAACAGGCACCTGAGATCGCGTTGGCGAACCCTGCCGGACAGGTTGTAAAACTTTCTTCCCTTCAGGGAAAATATGTGTTAATTGACTTTTGGGCAAAATGGTGCGGCCCTTGCCGCCAGGAAAACCCTAACGTGGTGAAAGCTTACAATAGATTCAAAAGCAAGGGCTTTGAGGTATATGGTGTTTCGCTAGATCGCAATAAAGAAGATTGGGTAAAAGCAATAGCGGAGGATGGACTCACTTGGACACACGTCTCTGACCTAAAATACTTTGAATGCCAGGCGGCAAAAGATTACAACATCAACGCTATCCCACTTTCAATTCTTTTGGATAAAACCGGAAAGATCATTGCGAAGAATTTAAGAGGGGCTGCGTTAGAACAAAAATTGGAAGAAGTACTGGGGAAATAGTTTAGTGAAAACCTCTAAAACCTAAAAGACAACGGAGGCTTTTAGAATTAGATTGATTTGGCCTCTTGCCAGCAACAACTAATTCATCCATTACAAGTGTCTCTATTGTTGAGGCTTCATCGTGACGGGCCACTTCGGTATGCTCAAATCTATTGGCACCACATTACACGCAGGTCATAAACTGCTTAATGAGTTGATCGGATGAATAACTGCGATTAGACCCTTGTCTGGACAAGTCCAGCATATCAACGTGCCTGCAGAACAGGTAAGGCTTAGTTACAAAAGACTTTGCAAGCGCTGAAAACCGGACCAAAGAACTCGAAAATGATTTTGGCCTGGACAGTTTTTGTACGGACAATTTTTTGGGTCACCGAAGCTGCCTTCCATACCAGCAGAATGGGCTACAATCTAATGAGTTTGTTTAGCGAAATAGTACCTCAAAGTAAGGCTCAAGTCACTTTAAGTACCTTACGATTCATGCCGCTTTGGCGGGAAGGAAGTTGGATCACCAAACAGCAGGAAAAACAACACTCAACATCTCAGCTACTCGAGAAAAACGAATATGGATGGATTGTTTGTTTGATCGATTATGTAAGGCAAAAGCATCAACGACTGAATTCTCTAATGCATAATCTGGGATAATGGTTTGGGGATAGACATGGAAAGAGATGGAGGAAAATTGTTCACCCTATATGCCCGTTTTCATTTTCAGGTAAAGGGCAAGGGGATGGGGCTTTTTTTGGTAAAGACCCAATAGGAGGCCATGGGCGGTAGGATAGAGGCCGAGAGCAGGTTGGGCAAAGAGACCACGTTCAACCTGTATTTAAAGTTAGAAGAGAAATAAATAAATTGAATCGGTTGACGGTTACTCAAGCAAGGGAGGTACAACAGAATCGCCTTTTAAATTAATTTAGGTTTAAGAGAATTACAAACAAGATTCCCGATATTGTAGCTCAAAATTTCCATCAACGATGAATAAATGCCGTGCGCTGCTCTTTTACGTTTTAATTTGGCTTGCGCTTACTGCTCAACAAACATTTAGCCAACAAGCGCATCAGGACATCCGCTTCGAGCACCTATCACAGGAGCAAGGGCTGTCTCAAAGTTCAGCCCATAGCGTTTTGCAAGACCGGCAAGGCTACATCTGGATCGGAACTGATGATGGGCTAAACTGCTATGATGGCTACCGCTTTACCGTTTTCCGAAATGATGCAAAAGATTCGACCTCGATTAGCGGGTATCCTATTTATTCCCTTTGTGAAGACCGCTCTGGCTCGCTCTGGATAGGCACGTTTGGCGGAGGGCTGAATAAATTCAACCCCACAACCAAATCCTTTGAACATTTCACCAACGACCCTAAAAAACCCCAGAGCCTTAGCAACAACTACGTCAGGGCAATCTATCAAGACCGCTCAGGCTCGCTTTGGGTAGGCAGTGATGGGGGCGGACTGAGCAAATTTGATCCTTCAACCAAAACGTTTGAACATTTTACCAGCGACCCCAAGAACCCAAAGAGTCT
>VYMD01000123.1_pt1 | contig 27103 bp, 26 predicted proteins | sample 5115311 | NCBI WGS metagenome assembly VYMD01 (sample SAMN12291779, study PRJNA351875) | freshwater metagenome | isolation source: freshwater lake | place: USA: Michigan, Wintergreen Lake | collected 2013-08-08
GTTGGGGGTTGGGGGTTGGGGGATGGGGTGTAGGGGATGGGGGATGGGGTTTTACCGATAAGGTACTTTTTGAGGGAAAAAAAGTCTAAAAGTCTTACCCAACAAGGTTTTTAGATTTATTCAGCAGACCCTATTTAAAGGCTGCATCTCATTTTTGTCAATCTACTGAGTTGGGATTTTTAAAGGGAAACTATAGTCATTTCAGATAAATCTGATACACTCTAGACCGACAAAACCCTTATGAACTCTGGGATTGATATTCTCAATCTTAATTGAAATGACTATATCTTCTAAAATTGGTCATTGCTTCCGATTTTACCACTCAATCCAAGCCTTTGGGGGGTTCTACTCCCCAAACCCCGGAGCGCATTAGTTTTTCGGTGAGATGCTTACAGGCAGCTGCTGATACATTTGTCATCATTTAAGAGTCGCTGATAATTGCTGATTTTCGGTATTTCTGCAATTGTACCAGTTACCCCTCACCCGCTCGCAGAAAAACTTAATATTTTTACTCTTGACAAATTTGCTTTAAGGTGCTAACAAAATCAGGGTAAGAAATGCCGGCCGCTTCAGCGCGATGGATAGTGGTGGGTTGACGGGAATTGAGGGCAGCGATCGCTAGACTCATAGCAATGCGATGATCGGTAAAACTGTCCACTTCCGTGCCGAATAGGCCTGTACCGCCGGTAATCTCTAAACCATCGGGTAATTCCCTTACTTTTGCCCCTAGGCGATCGAGTTGGGTGGCCATCACTGTCAGGCGATCGCTTTCCTTTACCCGTAATTCCTCGGCATCCTTGATAATTGTCGTTCCTTGGGCAAAAACCGCCGCTACTGCCAAAATCGGAATTTCATCGATCAGACGGGGTATAATCTCACCGGCGATCGTGGTTGCCTGTAGTGGACTGGATTTCACCCGCAGATCCGCCACCGGTTCCCCCGTCACCACCCGGGGATTTTCGAGGGTGATATCTGCTCCCATTGCCTGTAAAACCTGTAAAACTCCAGTTCTAGTCGGGTTTATGCCCACATTTTCGATTAATAACTCGGAATTAGGCACAATTGCCCCCGCTACCAACCAAAAGGCTGCCGAACTGATATCCCCCGGTACAATCACCGTTTGTCCGGTTAAAGTGGGATAACCCGTCACCGTGACGCTATTAGTCTCCCCATCCACCTCAATATTTGCCCCAAAAGCGCGCAGCATCCGTTCACTGTGATCGCGAGATAAAGCGGGTTCCGTGATCGTGGTTTTCCCCTCCGTTAACAGTCCTGCGAGGAGAAGACAGGATTTCACCTGTGCAGAAGCAACGGGAGAATAGTAGTGGATCGGTTGCAGAGATTGCCCAGAAACGGCTAAAGGGGCCAAAGAATTGGCTTTTCTGCCCCAAATTTGCGCCCCCATTTCCCTTAGGGGTTTCACCACCCTGGACATGGGACGCGATCGCAGGGAAGCATCACCGGTAACGACAAAAAAACGGTCCCGATGACCGGCCAATAATCCTAACATTAAGCGGATCGTCGTGCCAGAATTGCCCGCATCGAGGATTTCTAGGGGTTCCTCAAGATTGCCTAAACCCCTACCTTTGACGATCACTTTCTCGCTGTTGAGTTGGGAAATTTCCACACCCATGCAGCGAAAACAACTAGCGGTACTGCGGGGATCTTCGCCCAATAATAACCCATGAATGACGGTTTCACCTTCGGCGATCGCTCCTAACATCAGGGAGCGATGGGATATAGATTTATCGCCGGGGATAGTGATTTTTCCCCGTAATCCCGTGATTTTGGCTGGATCGATGACTAAATCTTGATGGGATTGAAGGGGGTTAAGGGTGACAATAGACATGATCGTTAGGCAGATGAAGACAAGCTCGATCTATTTTCCCCCTTTACCTCGCCCTTTCCTTGTCAAGTTATGTAAAGAATATTAAGCTAGAAGCATTCAGTCGTCAGTTTTTTGTTATGCCCACTACTGCCCAAGAAGTTTATAATCAAGTGGTCTGTCACTTATCATCTGGGGAACGTTTGCGGTTGGCCACAATCATTCTCAATCAACTTGTCGGCCAACAACAACCATCGACCGATCAAAATGATACCTGGACTGAGGAGGATCAGATCGATCTTGTCAATTTTTCCCTAAACTATGCGGCCAAAACTTTCTCTGATGTGGAGGGGGTTAATTGGTGACGTTTTCCCCTGGAGATGTGGTGACAGTTGATTTTCCCGGTGTGACAGGAACGAGGGAAAGGACACAAAGATCGATCGCTCCTGTATAAGTTAAACTTATCACACAAAGAATAAGAGAGCCACCGATTGTTCCCTAACCCTACGATTTTTTACTAAAATAACTGATAACTGATAACTGATAACTGATAACTGATAACTGATTATGTCTCGTCGTCAACTTTTGAGTTTTTTAATTGCAGTAATTCTGGCATTTTTTGCCTTTATTCCCGATGCTAACGCTTTAGGTGGTTCCCAACCCCCTTTAAACCAACCTGCACCCGATTTTACCCTACCGACTAACACGGGAGAAGGCAATATTTCCCTATCGGATTATCGGGGTAAGTGGGTAGTTTTATATTTTTATCCCAAGGATTTTACCCCGGGCTGTACCCTAGAAGCGCGGCGTTTTCAGCAGGATTTGCCGAAATATATGGCTAAAAATACGCAAATTTTAGGGGTAAGTGCCGATGATGTCGATTCTCATGCGGAATTTTGTGACTCGGAGGGTTTAAAATTTCCCTTACTAGCAGATACTACTGGAGATGTTAGTAAAGCTTATGGTTCTTGGATGGGTTATGTTTCCCTGCGTCATACCTATCTTATAGATACCCAAGGGATTTTAAAAGAGATTTATTTAGGGGTAAATCCTGCCATTCACAGTGCCGAAGTTTTAGCACGTTTAGAGGAATTACAGGCGAATTCTTGACATCCTCGCCGCCGTAAAACGGACGGCGATTCCTCACCACGCCACTTTTTTAGGGTGGTCGCTGAATGGGGTTGACGCAGATAGCGAAAAACGCTTAATTGCTTAAGTCTGACACTTCCTCCACGTCCATTTTGAGTGTCCGAATGCCCTCCGGCCACTTTGAACAAGTCGAAAAAATCTCATGTTCAACCTTATTTCTATCACCCTTACAGTCACGGTTTTGTAAAATTAGCGGCCAAGAGGAACGGTCAAAATGGTTATCTTGACTATTAACCGCTAAAGTGTGAGGAATTGAACCTAACAGCAAGGAGACCACAACAAACAAGGTTAACGAGATTTTCATGGCTTTACTCCCTTAAACACCATCAGGTAATTGACCTATTTTTAGCATAGGGCTTTCCTTCTAGGATGTCAGTCCCATTGCCAAGACGGAGAAAGGGGTTAACATGGAAAAAAAGAGAATATAAGTAGAATAAAGTAGAACCGGATGAAACCACAGGGATGGGACGAGTTTCTTAAACATCTAGCTAGAGAATACGGTGTTCAAGGCAAATTAAAGGAGATTTTTTTAGTTCGTTTTGCCTACGAAAATTGGCGTAAACCGGATGAGGAAATTTGGGAAATGGCTGAGGCCGCCAGCCATGAAACCTATAAAAAACAAATGACTAAAATCTATAGCTATTTCTCGGCAGATAAAGATAATGGCTGTCCCGAACTAGAATTAGGTAGTAAAGGACCGGGTAAGTTCCAAATCCTCCGAGAATGGTTCAAAGATCTCAAATATCCTCAATGGAAAAATCACCCCACTCCGATAGTAGCAGAAAAATCAGCTATAGATACTTATATTAGCCGCCCTCCCGTCGAAAGCGACTGTTATCAAGAAATTAATCGTCCGGGGTCACTTATTCGCATTAAAGCTCCCGAAAAGACCGGTAAAACTTCTCTCCTTAAACATCTGCTCGCTCAGGCAGATAGTTGGGGACATAGCACAGTTTATATTAATTGTCAAGTGGCAGAAAAGGCGATGTTTGCCAGTTTAGACCGATTTTGTCGCTGGTTTTCGGCAAATGTCAGCCGAGAATTGGGTTTAAAGCCTCAATTAGATGAATATTGGGATGAGGAACTATTTGGCAGTTTAATCAGTTGTCAAACCTATTTTCAGTCCTATCTTTTGGAACAGATTAACGGGCCTCTTTTTTTGGCCCTAGATAATTTAGACAGAATTTTCGAGTATCCCGACATCGCTAGGGATTTTCTGCCACTTTTGCGCTGTTGGCACGAAGAAGCTAATAATTTGGAAATCTGGCAAAATTTGCGGTTAGCGATTGCTAATTCCACGGAAATCTATATTCAATTGGACGCTAATCAATCTCCCTTTAATGTCGGTCGTGCGATTAAATTACCCGGTTTTAGTCTCGAACAACTGGAAAACTTGGCCAGTAGCTACGGATTGCCTAAAAATGAGGATAATCAGCGTTTTATCGGGGATTTAATTGCCTTAGTCTCTGGTCATCCCTATCTTAGTCGTTTGGCCCTGGAAGCGCAAGTGCGCGGGGAAAAAAATATTCTCCCTAATGCTGCTACCCAGGGAGGAATTTATGCGGCACACTTGCGTCATCACTGGGATAGTCTGCAAAAACAGCCGGAATTATTGACAGCGATGGGGGAAGTGGTCAATTCTCCCGATAAGGGAGCGCGATTAGAACCGATTACTGCCTATAAACTGGAAAGTATGGGTTTAATTCAGTTAAAAGGCGATCTAGCCCAGCCTAGCTGTCAATTATATCAGCTTTACTTCCGAGAAGAACAGACCAGCAGCGATCTCTAGTGGATAATTAGACATCAATAAGCATCGGGTGCGATTAAAGATTGTTCAACTTGCTAAAGATTGTAGTTCGGAAGTGGCATAAACTCTAACATTAACAGAAAATTGCCGATTTTAATCTTGTCCTAACCGAGCAAAATTGACAATTGAATGTGTAATTTTAAAAATATCTATCCCGTCAATCTCATCTAACCGCAAATGCTTAAAATTTTAGTTGATGGTACACCGATAAGACAAAATCCTAGTGGAATTGGATTATATGCTTATCACCTGATTGCCGAATTAGCTAAATTACAAAACCAAGAAAACTTTTCCCTGTCCCTCTGTTTTCAACCATCGGTAAAAAACTGGCTGCGGGGTAATCTTTCTATACCCGAAAAACTGCAATCCTATCCAGAGGTTAAATGTTTACCAATTCCCGTCAGTCTTAGCAATATCTTAACCCGATTTCCTAATCCTCTAATTCCCTATCTAGAAAACTTTCTTGATTCTCCCGATATTCTCCACGGATTGGATCATGTGGTGTATCCTTGTGGTCAGAGTCGTAAAGTTATGACTATTCATGATGTTACTTTTATTAAATATCCTGAGTTTGTCACGGGGATTGTCAAAACCTACACCCAACGCATTAAACAATCTCTACAATGGACAGATTTAGTCATTGCTAACTCCGCAAGTACCAAACGAGATATTATTGAATATTTAGATGTGAACCCAGAGAAAATTTTTGTTACTCCCCTCGCAAGTCGTTATTCTTCTCCCCTAAATCTTCCCTCATCTCTAACTATCACTAAACCCTATTTACTCTTTGTTAGTACCCTAGAACCCAGAAAAAATATTATTAATCTTATCTCCGCTTTTAATTATCTCAAGGACAGGTATAAATTAGACCATAATCTGATTCTGATTGGCAAAAAAGGATGGAAGTATCAACCAATTTTCGATAAAATATCTCAGTCTCCCTTTCGAGATAGTATCCAACATCTTGATTATCTTGCTGATGACTTAGTTGCGGATTATTATCAAAAAGCTGATGTTTTTGTCTATCCTTCTTTTTATGAAGGTTTTGGATTACCAGTTTTAGAAGCGATGACTTTAGGTTGTCCTGTGGTAACTGCTAATACTGCATCCTTACCCGAAGTCACGGGAGACTCCGCAATATTAATTAATCCCGATAATTACCTAGAAATTGCCGCGGCAATCTATCAGGTGATTAGTGATACCTCTCTCCGTCAAGAATTAATCACGAAAGGAAAAAAACAAGCGGCAAAATTCTCTTGGCAAAAAACCGCACAAGCTACTATAAAAGCTTATCATTCTCTTTTATAATAAGTAAGTAGCTATAATTAAATTGAAGATAGATTTTGCCTCTGATCCCCCCTTAATCCCCCCTTGATAAGGGGGGTTTCTGACAACTTTTAACACCTACCTACTTAACTAGCCAATATCTATGAATAAAAATAAACAATTATTAATCAATCTCGCTTTTCTGGGTACTAAATATACTGGATTGACTACCTATACTAAAAATCTCATTCCCCAATTAGCCAACTTAAATCCTACCCTTATCACTTCTAATAGTTACCCAGATTTTAACACCTATCCTGTCTCGGCAAACCTCACCCAAGAACAGGGAACCAAAGGCAATATTAAGCGCTTAATTTGGACAGAAACCCAACTCTATCAAACCTATCAACAATTGAAGTCTTCCCTGCTATTTACCCCCATTCCCGAAGCACCTATTTATGGAAATTGCCGCTATATTGTCACGGTTCATGATTTAATTCCCCTGCGATTCCCGAAATTTTCTCCGCTAACTTTTTATAATAAATACTATTTACCCCAAGTCCTGAAAAAAGCCACACATATTATCGCTGTTTCCCAAGCAACTGCCGCCGATATTAATAAGTTTTTTAACATACCTCTTGACAAAATAACCGTGATTCTTTCTGGATATGATTCTCACAATTTTCGTCCTCTAAATCTGGCGACTCGTCCCTATTTTCTCTATCTTGGTCGTTATGATCCTCATAAAAATCTCGGTCGTTTAATTACTGCTTTTTCCCAAATCGATACCGAATATCAATTATTAATTGTCGGTCAATTTGACCCGCGTTTTACCCCGGCTCTACAGCAACAGGTAGAAGCATTATCAATCTCTCAACGAGTGCAATTTTTAAACTATGTTTCCTATACAGAATTGCCGCAACTTTTAAACCAAGCAACTGCTTTAGTTTATCCCTCCCTTTGGGAAGGTTTCGGATTACCTGTACTAGAAGCGATCGCCTGTGGAACTCCTGTAATTACTTCTAATCTTTCTTCTCTCCCAGAAGTCACAGGAGATGCGGCAATTTTAATTAATCCCTATAGCATTGATGAGATGAGAGAGGCAATGCAGCAAATCGCTAAAAATAACCAATTGCGCTTAAATTTAAAATCTCTTAGTCACCGACGCGCCGAGCTTTTTAGTTGGGAAAAAACCGGACAAGAAACCGCCACAATTCTGCAAAGTTTTCTATAAAAATGGTGACAAAAAAAAATTATCAATCATTGTAGCCATTCTTCGGGAATTTGAGCAACTTTTTCCTTACCATTAGGTTGATGAATAGGTTTTCCTAAAGGACGAATTTTGAGATTTCCTTGAAAATAAGCTGCGATTCTTTCCTGGGCAATTTTCACATATTCTGCTTCTTTTTCACTTCCCATCCCTCGACGATTGTGCATAATACTAGCAATCAGAGAAGTTCCAACCCCAGCAAAAGGATCAAAAACCCAATCCCCCTCATTTGTCAAGGCTAAAACACATCTTTCTACTAATTCAATTGGATATTGACAAGGATGAATAGTTTTTTCTGGATGATTAGATTTAACGTTAGGAATATCCCACAGTAACTCATCCCAATCTTGTGCTAAAAACTCCCAAACATCGCTGGGATTTTTCCCTAAAGGATTACCAGAAGGTTTACCGATATTCTTGCCTTTAAAATGGCGCTTACCAGGGTATTTAGCGGGGATTCTCACCGGATCAAGATTAAAGGTATATTGATCGGTTTTTGTCAACCACAAAATAGTTTCATACCTGCCAGAAAATCTTTTAGAAGTATGTAATCCATGACCAAAATGCCAGACAATTCTATTTCTTAAAAAGAAACCCATTTGTTTAAATAGCTGATAATAAAAAATATCTAAAGGATAAACTTCACCCTCTTGAACGAAATTTCCCACCTGCCAGCAAATACTGCCATTATCTTGCAAGATTCTAGACAGTTCTCCCAGAATTTTGGTTTGGGTTTCCAGATAAGTATCCAAAGAGATTTTTTTTTCGTAGTCTTTTCCTAAATTGTAGGGAGGAGAAGTAATAATCAAGCTCACAGAATTATCTGGTATAGTCTTAATAAAATTATTGCTATCTCCTTGATAAAGAATTATTTCAGCATCAGGTTGATAAAAGTCTCGCACTGATTTTGATTGAGAAAATAAGGGCAACTGATTCATAGACAATTTAGCAGAGAATATCCACTTTTAATTATATAATTTTCTGTACTAAAAATCGCAAAGATTTCGGGCTGTGTAAACTGGAAGTTTTACAATCTACCACCGCAGTTATTCAGTAAGCCCTAAGTATTCTGATTTATAGTACAATTGGGATACTCCCCATTTTACACCCAATATTCAAGAGAGCCGTTTTTTTAACCAATTAATGTCATCTGTAGCCAGCAAAGATATAACAAAATTTCTACTTTTTTTAGATAAAAATCGGGAAGAAATAGTCAGTGTTTTTCCTATTCTTCCCTTAACTCAGATTAGCTTAAACCCGGGACGCACTCGCCTAATTCCACTGTAAAAGGTTGCCAAGGACGAGGATCGATTACTTTTGTTGGCAAAGCATGGGATGTTAATAATTCTTGAAAAGATTCGGGACTACCCCCAGCACTTAACACCGCCATCAATAAACCTTTAAACTCAATATCACCACCGGCAGCCGTAGAAATAATATATTGGGGATGCAAGCGTTGACAGACTGCTAAAGCGCTTTCTTGTCCTTTGATTACCGGTCCGAGGAAAGGTATTTTTAAGTCAATCAAAGGAGTGATAATTACATCGATTTTACCCAAAGAATCGAGGGTAGGAGAGTGATATCCGTGGGGTTCGTAATAGATAGTTTGATTGGTCGCTAATTCCTTGATAATATAGCCATTTTCCACCAGAGTCGGCCCTACTGGAGAACCGGGGACAGCAGTAATTTTGATCGCATTGTCAAAGATATAACTAGAACCGTGGGTTAAAGGGATGGGATGGGTATAATTGAGGGATTTAACGACTTTTTCGGCATTCGGAGAAGCTACCACGGGAATTTGGCGATCGAGTACCTGTAAAGTAGGAGGATGAGCATGATCTTCTAAACCTTGGGAGAGAAGAATCAGATCGATATTTTCAGGAATGGCATGATTAGCGGTTTTTTTGCCCTCAAATAGCCAAGTTAAATTACCAAAAGTCAGGGAACCTACCAACCAAGGATCGAGAAGCAGGCGTTTTCCCCCGATTTCGATTAACCAAGAATTACTATCAAGCCAAGTTAACTGCATATAAGAAGAATGGGGATTTTCTTAATTTAATTTAACATTAGCATTAATTTTTCTGGGGTTGGGGGTTTTTCAGTCATCAGTGAATGCCATTGATAGCAGTTATCTTAATGGTGAGGTACGAAGTCTCTGGTTTTAGGGAACAGGCAACAGTAGTTGGTCGTCTGGGGATGATACCAAATTAGGTTACACTTCATCTTTAGGAGAAACACTGTAACACTCCTCACTCAATGCTGGTCACTGAAAACCCAAATCTGATTACTGATCACTGATCACTGATCACTGATCAGTCAAGGCTTAAGAAATAGGGAAAGTTTAGCTATCTTAGGGAAAGTAGGCGCTAAAAGGGGAGGAAGAACGCATCAGCCGAGACTGAATTTCTATGACTAAACGTACCTTCGGTGTTATCGGACTAGCTGTCATGGGAGAAAATCTCGCTCTCAATGTGGAGAGTCGGGGTTTTCCTATCGCTGTTTACAATCGCACCGCCAGCAAAACTAAAGAATTTATGGAAACTCGCGCCGTCGGCAAGGATGTCAAGGCGGCCTATAGTTTAGAAGAATTCGTCCAAATTTTAGAGCGTCCCCGCAAAATTCTGGTCATGGTAAAAGCTGGCCCGCCGGTGGATGCCGTGATTGAACAATTAAAACCCCTTCTCGAAGAAGGAGATATGATTATCGATGGCGGTAACTCCCTCTACGAGGACACAGAAAGACGCACCCGCGACCTAGAATCGACCACTAAACTCGGTTTTGTCGGCATGGGAGTCAGTGGTGGCGAAGAAGGCGCTCTGCACGGTCCTTCCCTGATGCCGGGGGGTACAGAGTTCGCCTATCGGGAATTAGAGCCGATTTTAACCAAAATTGCCGCCCAAGTCGATGATGGTCCCTGTGTCACCTATGTGGGATCTGGTGGTGCGGGCCATTATGTGAAAATGGTTCACAATGGCATCGAGTACGGCGATATGCAGTTAATTGCGGAAGCCTACGATGTGCTGAAAAATGGTCTAGGACTAAGCAATCAGCAGTTACAGGAAACTTTCGCCGAGTGGAATCGCACCGATGAGCTTAATTCTTATTTAATTGAAATTACCGCCGATATCTTTAAGTATGTTGACCCAGAAACCGGTCATCATTTGGTAGATTTAATCTTGGATTCGGCGGGACAAAAGGGAACCGGACGCTGGACCGTGTTAAGTTCCTTGGAGTTGGGGGTGTCAATTCCGACTATTTATGCTGCGGTTAATGCTCGCGTTATGTCCGCTTATAAGGATGAACGGGTGGCAGCCGCAAAAGAGTTACCCGGACCTGGGGAAACCTATCCGGGGGATGCGGCACTATTTGTGGATAAAGTGCGTGATGCTCTTTACTGCTCGAAAATGTGTTCCTATGCCCAGGGTATGGCTTTAATCGCTAAAGCTTCTCAGGAGTTTAACTATAATATCAGTCTGCCGGAATCGGCCCGGATCTGGAAGGGCGGCTGTATTATTCGGGCCGGTTTTTTGGATAAAATTCGCAAAGCTTTTGCGGAAAATCCGGGGCTGCCGAATTTGTTGTTAGCACCGGAATTTAAGCAAAGTATCCTCGATCGCCAAGAAGCATGGCGTGAGGTGTTAGTCTTGGCTAATAAGTTGGGAATTCCCGTCCCGGCTTTTAGTTCTTCTTTGGACTATTTTGATAGTTATCGTCGGGCCAATTTACCGCAAAATCTCACCCAAGCACAACGGGATTATTTTGGCGCTCATACCTATGAACGTACCGATAAACCCAGAGGTGAGTTTTTCCATACGGAATGGATGACTGAATTGTAAAGCTATCTAATATTTTCTCCCTCTTTTTGTTTCTCGTAAAAAGGGGGGATTTTTTTCGATATTTTGCTGATTAAGAGTTAACTATCGGTCAAGAAATTTCGATAACCCTTGAGCAAATTGTTCGGCAGTCAAGCTCCAACCTCGGTTGACAGGGACTAAAAGAGCGCCGGTGCTGAGAAGTAACCCCATGGTTGCCAATCGCTTCTAGGTGTTGAGCAGTGCCATAACCCTTGTGACGAGCGAGTCCATAATCGGGATAGCGTCTGTCCCAACGAGTAATTAAGTCATCGCGCCAGACTTTCGCCACGATACTGGCCGCCGCAATTACCGGGGATTGTTGATCTCCCTGAATTACCGCCTTTTGGGGGATTGACAAATCTTTAATAATGTGCTTACCATCGACCCAGCAGAGACTGGGGGAAAGGGGTAATTTCCCGATAGCTCGGCTCATCGCCAGTAGGGAGGCATGAAAAATATTCAAGCGATCGATCTCTTTCACGGTAGCATAACCGATGCGACAAACAAAATCCCGTTGTATTTGCCGGCTCAACTTTTGCCGTTTTTGGGGGCTAAGTTGCTTACTATCCTTCACCCCCAACTCCCACAGCCGCGCAAAACCAGAGGGGACAGTGACCACTACCGCCGCCACCACGGGGCCAAATAAAGCCCCGCGCCCCACTTCATCGACACCGGCAATTAAGGGTTCTGCGCTCATTACGGCTCGGCAGTGGCGGAGGAACGACGACGACGACGACGCAGCACCGCGGTTTCAGGCTCTATTTGTGGCTCCTCTGTCACCTCGGTGCTCACCGGGGTCTCTAAAGGAATGAATTCGCCGAGAAAAACTGGAGTTTCGGTCGTAATCGGTTCGGGCGTAAAAGTCACTGGTGGACTAGCTTCTTGGTTGATTTCCTGACTAACTTCGCTAGTGGTGGAACGACGACGACGGCGCACCAAGGAACGATTTTCGGCTTCCTCGCTGGTTTCCGTCGCCTCTACTGGGGTAGCGGCGGCTGTGTCCTCGACTTCTAGGGTGGGAGTCAAGGATATTTCAGGAGTGGCAAGCATTTCTGGGTTTTCCGCCTCCCTTTCCCCTGCCAGTTTCACGGAAACAATCACCGATTTCGGGTCTTTAAACTCCTTATCCACCAGAATCAGGGGAGAAATGCCCATTAAAGAATAAACTTCCTGTTCTACCGGGGTCATTTCCACGGAAACCCGCTCCCGTTCGCTGACGGGGATATTTTTGACGGCGCTGGCATCTTCTCCCCGTTTCGAGAGACGGGCGGGGCGTTCTCGTTTTTCCTCAAAGCGTTGGGGTTCTAATTCCGGCTCGATTTCGTTGTTAACACCGTTAGTAGAGGCTTTTTCGCCCCGTTCCTCTTTTAGTAACAGTTCCGAGGGACGACGACGACGGCGACGGCGAGAATTATTAACCTGTTCTTGATAGTTGGGATGGAAGGAAAGATCCATCCCTTGGGCGTTTTCTTCGGCCTCAAATTCGGAGAAAACTTCTAGATAGGGTTCGGCCGCCGCAACGCTAGGAGCGCTCTTATCGGGTAGAACCTTTGTATTAGTCGGAGCAACGATAAAGGTTTCTTTTTCCGCGCGGCTAAGGGTGGGGGTTTCTAGGGCGATGGCATTGCCCTCTCCGGGTAGATGGGCTAAATGGCCCAGTCCGCCGCAATGGTCACAGGTTTTGCCGAATAATTCATAAATGTTTTTCCCCTGACGCTTACGAGTTAATTCCACTAACCCCAATTCCGATAATTGGGCAATCTGGGGCCGGGCCTTATCGCTTTTCAGGGCTTTATTAAACAATTCCAGCAGTTTCAACTGGTCGCGACGGGAATCCATATCGATGAAGTCCACCACCACCACACCGCCGATATTTCTCAAGCGCAGTTGTCGGGCGATTTCTGTGGCGGCCTCGCTATTAGTCCAGAGTACGGTTTCTCGGGCCGTGGCCGAACGGGTAAAGGAACCGGAGTTAACATCAATTACCGTTAAAGCTTCCGTCGGTTCGATGATAATGTAGCCGCCGGAGGGTAAATCAACCCGGGGTTTGAGGGCCTCGCGAATGGCGGCGTTAACCCGGAAATAGTCGAGAATTGGCTGGGTTTCCCGATGGGAGTCGATATAAACCCCTTCGAGAGCTTTGCCGCCGCCCCAGTTCGTCAATTGCTGTTTAACTCGTTTTACCGCCACCGGGTTATCCACAACAATGCGATTGACATCGGCACTGTACATATCCCGCAAAACCCTTTGAATAAAGTCATCATCGCGGTTAAGCAGGGCCGGGGCGCGGCTGCTGACGGCCATCTGTTGGATGCTCTCCCACTGTTTTTGCAGAAATTCCAAATCCTCGATAATCGCTTCTTCCGCTTTGCCTTCGGCCTCGGTGCGTACCAGCAAACCCATCCCCGCCGGTTTGACCAAAATCCCTAAAGCTCGTAAACGGGAGCGCTCGTCTTCACTGCGGATGCGACGGGAAAGATTCACCCCGCGACCATTGGGCATCAATACCAGATAACGACCGGGGAGAGTGACATTTCCCGTTAGCCGCGGTCCCTTGTTGCCGGTGGGTTCCTTCATTACCTGTACCAGCACTTTTTGCTGGGGGGCCAGTAATTCCGTGATAGCACCGGCGGTTTTTTTCAGTCTTAAGGGGCCCAGGTCGGTGACATGAATAAAGCCATTGCGTTCCGCATCGCCAATATTGACGAAGGCTGCATCTATCCCGGGGATGACGTTTTCTACTAATCCTAGATAGATGTCGCCCACCTGCTGATTACCTGTGGCTACAACTAATTCCTGAATTTGATCTTCCCAAAAAACAGCCGCTATATGGTGTTGTTCGGCTATGATTATTTGTTTTGGCATTCAATTTCCTCAATCTTTCGGTTTCAAAAGCGACGGACCATGGGCTATTTGTCTATGCTTTGAGGCTACTTCTGGAAATCTGGTCTTGTTAAGAAAGTTCTAAGAAGATGAGTCCGCATCGTTAAAGCCTCATCTTGATGTTCATCTGCCTCTCAGACCTGGGAACTGAGTCTTGGTTTCAGTTGTTAAGTCTGTTTGGCAAGTGCCGGCTTGACCCACAATTAGGTAAGCACAGCCAGGAGACGAGATTTTCAATTAATCCCTGAGTCTTGCTCGATAACAGCATTTTTTATCCGTTTCCGCCAGTTCTGTCTATCAGAATCTAGGAAAAAAGGAGTTTTTGAGTTACTCCCCTCGGCAACAGGTTTCTGTGGAAGGGAAAATAGCGCACTTTTCGATTTTCCAAAAACCACGATTCTTTTAAGAAATGCTTTAATCGAGTCTTATAGACGACTATAACTCACTCGGTCACTCTCTGACAAGACGATGATCCCCTGACCAAGATAAATTTTTCGGGGCAAGAAAGGAGTCAGGAGCAATGATAGGCAATAAAATAGACATAAAAAGCTATCTAGCTGACTTTTCAGGCTAAAATTCCCTTTTTATCCCCTTTTTGCTTTCTAAAGAATTAATCAACTGGCTAGTCTAGTTAGGATTATTGACGAGATGACCAGATTGACGGTTTCCTTAATCCCTTAATTCCTGTTCAGACAAGGCGATAACGTTCAAAATTACCCGTAAATCCGCTTCTGACTCGATTTCTAGCAATTCTTGCAGGTAGGGACGATAACGGTATATTCGATAACCTTTCCCCTCTAACCATCGGGCCACGGCCAAATTACTGCCTTGATTAAACGCTCAATTAAAAGTTGACTGGAGATAAGCTGTTCGTAATTTAAATTGCTTGTTGAGACGAAGCAAGAGGCAGCACTAAAGGGATTGGGGGAGATTCGGCTAATCTAAGAATAAGCGGTTTAAACACCTCTTAGCTTACTGACGATAAAGCGCTAAATAATCACTCATAATCTAGTATGGCCTGCACCCATTTGGGCGGACGAGAAATCGGATTACCAAGGCGATCAAGAACTAATAACGCCACTAAATGCACGGCAAATAGGTATAATAAACTATTGACAAATATACCCACAACTGCCATCGATTGCACTTGCAGCAGCGTCGGTTTAGCGAGAATCCCTAACTGGGTGAAAATCCAATCGATAAAATTAGTCGCTTGGGTAATCACATATAACCAAAGATTTTCGCCTAAAAGAATTGAAAATAGCCAAAAACGAAAGAATAAACCAAAAGCCCCCAACAGTCCCCCAGTCAAGATAGAAAATTCCCAGCGCGCACCCCGGCGCCAGCATAGCCCCAATTGTAACCCCATCAAGCCGTGGGGAATCAAAAAGACGATACTGCGAGTCGGTCCCATCAACACCGACAAAAGTAAACTAGAAACTAATGCTGTCATGGAAGCACAACGAGCGCCCCAACGTAAATAGGCTAAAGCGATAGGAATCGGGAAGAAAACCCTTAATAACGGTCCGAGGGGAAAATAATAGTCAATTAACCAGATTAAACTGGTAGCACTGGCCAAAAAAGCCGTCTCCACCGTGATCAGGGTAGCGATAGACTTGAGAGGAGATGGTTGGATAGGTTTGGCAGTGGGTTTATCTAGGGGTTTCTCCTCTTCCCCCAGATCTACCCAATTGCTTTCATCTATTGTCTCTTCTGAGGATTGAGCGGGAGAATTAGCGTTAGAATCATTCATTCTATCAGTTATCCGGTGGTCGGGACGGGTTGGCAAGCTATTCTTAGCTTAGACTTGTGACTCCCAGTCAGGCAAGAGGCAAAAAATACTAAGCTGTTGACTATCTAAATGGGTGAGGGGTGGGGTAATTTACGGAAAATATTCCTATTTTCACTGAAAAAAACTGGCTCTAAATACCTTCTAAATCGGCTCCTAACTCCCGTAAGCGAGATTTTAATTGTTCTATTTGTTGTAAAGCTAAAACCTTCTCTTGACGTTCCTGTTTAGCCACTTCTGCGGGGGTAGGAATTAATTCACCCTCCCTATTAAAATAGCGTAATTGTTGTTGATAAATACCCAGAAATAAGCCTAAGCGATCGCTCCATAGCCAACCCCTGTCCGTCGGTTCAATTGCTTGATATTGCCCTTCCATGAGCCGAAATCCTTGTAATTCTAAGGTTTCAGGATCGAACCAAAAATAATCGGGAGTGCGAAAAATATCTTGATAAATTTGTTTTTTCTCGCCGCGATCTATTTTGGCGGTACTAGGAGACAGAATTTCCACGATAACATCGGGATATTTGCCCCCTTCTCCCCAAACTACCCAACTTTTTCGCTCTAAGCGTCTTTCTGTTCCCAAAACGACAAAAAAATCTGGGCCGCGAAAATCCTCGGATTTTTTCTGATTAGGACTATAATAAATGCTCAAATTAGCGGCGGCAAAATAATCATTACGATCTTGCCATAACCATTCTAAAGACTGAAGTAAAATCAGAATTTGTTGTAAATGAGCGTAGCTTTCCAAGGGGGGTTCCTCACTCCAGATATCCCTGGGGGGAAATTTTACCTCATCCGCACAGGACTCGTTATTATCGATGATGGGAAAAGTGGTCATCTTTTTTGAGGTTGGGTGTCGGTCATCTCATTATATCAAAAAAGGTGGGCTATAAACCCACCAGAAAAGTAATCAAAAAACCTCAACGATAATTAGGACTTTGGATATCTCTAAGACGCGCTTCGGGACGTTTAAATCTGTCCATTTGTGCCTCAAAGAATTGACGATTTTTGAGTAAATGTTTGGGATTAGGATCGTCGAGGGGATAGAGTAAAGCAGTGCGTAGAGCTTGAATAACTGCCGAAGTAACATTATACATTGATCGCTGAAAACTAATGCCCAATTGAATCAAAATATCGTCTTCCCCCCGGCACTGTTGCTGATAGTAATCGATCAGATATTGGGGCAAGAAATGATACATATCATCCATTAACAATGTAGGGGGAATTCCCGCAGTACCCACGGGGAAAACATCAGCGTAAAGAATGCCATAGTGAAAGTCTTTTTGTTGGTAGGGAACCTGTTTTGCTTGGGCATTATAGGACTTTGTACCCCGGAAGGGAGCAGTACGATAAAAGACTGCTTCCACATAGGGTAAAGCCGCTTCATAAAGCCAAGTAAAAGCCTTTGATTTGGGGATAATTTCGTAGCATTGACCATCAATATAAACGTGATGATAAATTGGCCGTCCAGCGATGGCAAAAATGCCATTAACGAGGAAATTCATAGCATCAGGAACACCTTTAAACCCGCCTTCATCGTAGATATCGGACATCTCGAAAAACACCGGAGCCATCACTTCCCAGAATAGTCCTAAATTGGAGTAATAGGACATCATCCGCACCTGTTCCAAAAACATATCGGGGAACAGGTCATAAAGTTTCATCATCACGGGGTTTTTCTTGAAATAGGCCTTAATAGCGCGGTCGGCATTTTGGCGATATTCTTCTGAATCAAGATAGGCATCAAATAAACCCCAACCCATATCGCGGCCATGCCACAACATGGCTTGCATACAAGCTTCGGCAAATTCCATATTAATTCGGTCATGCCAAAGATGATGGATTAATCTGGGCATTTTTTGGGTTTTACCTTTATCCATGAATTCTAACAATTCAGGGTGAGCAGAACCCGTGCCGCGCCAGATGCGTAAATCGGCATTATCGCCAGCGTAATGATTTTGTAAGTCCAGGTATTCTTGGGGCAGAAAATATTTAAAAAAGGGCAAAGGATCGAGGAAAACTCGTTCGGCAATGTAGAGAAGATCACGCCAATAAAAATCCATCGGTACGGCATAAGCTTTATAAATGCCGATAATTTGCATCAGGTTTTCGGGAGTATCCGGTAACATGGATCCACCCGCTTCTAAACGCTGGATAATATCGGCAAATTCGTGAGTAGAAGGGGGAAGTTTGGCTTTGATTAATGTCCCAGTCATAGTTTTAGGTAAAGTAATTAGCGGCGGTTACAATAATTCGGAAACAGCAAGGGATAACTAACTATTACTCAAAAATTTACCCCGATTCAACCAGTTGGTTTTTGAGGACTTTTGCGGAGATTTTTTGAAGACAAAACTAGGTTTTGCTTCTCCCGATAAGCTGGCAACCATCGAGTTAGTGGTGGGTTCAATCCAACGGACTAAATAATTGGGTTGAATACCTAAAAAGACGATTAATACCATTAGGACAAAAGCGGGGATAGTTTCCGATTTCAAGACTTTGGGATAGTAGGCAAGTTTGTTATCCAATTTACCAAAACAGGTGCGATTAAGCAGGATAACAAAGTAAACCGCCGTTAAACCGGAAGCGATGATACAGAGAACCGTCTGCACGGGAAAACGGGAAAAACTACCCTGAAAAACGATAAATTCCGCCACAAATCCCACTAATCCGGGGATACCTGCGCTGGCCATACCGGCGAGAATTAACAGGGCGCTAACCAGGGGTAAACCGCGAATTGGGTTCATTAAACCGTTTAAAACGTCTAAATCTCTAGTTCCGGCTTTGCGTTCGACAATGCCCACCAGATAAAATAAGAGGGCGAGAATGAGACCGTGGCTAATCATTTGCGCGACGGCACCAAGGACGCTTAAACCCGTGCCGGCGGCGGCTGCTACCAGTATATAGCCCATGTGACCGATCGAACTGTAGGCCACCATGCGTTTAATGTCTTTTTGGGCAATAGCGCTCAAGGCCCCGTAAATAACGCTAATAACGCCGACAATTGCCAGTCCGGGGGCGATTAAAGACCAAGTTTCGGGGAATAATTGCAGACCAAAGCGAACTAAGCCATAAGTACCGAGTTTAGCGAGGATACCACCTAATAAAATTGCTGTAGCGGGGGAAGCTTCCGTATAGGCATCCGGTAGCCAAGTATGGAGAGGTACGAGGGGGATTTTGATGCCAAATCCCACTAACAGCAGAGTTAAGAGCAGTAATTGGGTTTTTTGGGAGAAATCGGCGGTCGAGAGGGAAGAATAGTCAAAAGTGCCGCCATTGAGGAAACCGATGCCTAAAAATGCCGCTAGGACTAATAACCCGGAGACGGCAGTGTAGAGAAGGAATTTAATCGAAGCATAGCCACGTTTTTCGCCTCCCCAGATAGCAATCATCAGATAAAAGGGGATTAATTCTAGTTCATAGAAAACGATGAACAGCAGCAGGTTTTTGGCCATTAATGCCCCAGAAACCCCGGCGTTAATCAGGAGGATTAGGATGTAATAAAGTCGGGGACGATCTATTTTTTCTTCGCTACTATAGATAGCTATTCCTGTCAAGAAACAGTTTAAAATAATTAACGGTAAGGACAAACCATCGACTCCGAGGTTATAACTTAAACCGATTGGTTTTGCCCATTCGCGGTATTCAGAAAATTGAAAGCCATTGCTGGTTAAGTTATATTGGGTCAGCAGATATAAAGACCAAAAGAGGACGGCGGCAACAAAAAAGAGGGTAATTTGACGTAATTTTGCTGGGGCAAATTTATCGGGGAAAAGACCGACGATAATTGCTCCAATTATTGGCAACCAAAGCAGGGTACTGAGCATATTGGTATCGATCGAATTTACAATGACTGGGATGAGAAAACGATTAGCCAACCAACAGGATGACTAATCTGGAATTGACTAAATTAAACTCACTTTTCCGCTATCGAGATCATAGTAGGCTCCGACAACTTTTAATTGTTTGCCGTCCACTAATTCACCGATAACTGGGGATTTGCCTAATTTCTCTACTTGATAGTTAACATTGGATTTAATTGCTCGCTCAAGTTTGTTAGAACCGGGTTGTCTTTCGGCTCGATCAACTCCCACCTGTAGGCCATCGATTAAACGACCGATTTGTCCGGGAAAACGACCCCCTTCAATGGTGGCTTTTACCGCTCCACAACGGGAATGGCCGAGAACAATAATTACCTTAGCTCCTAATACCAACGTGCCGAATTCGAGGCTACCAATTTCTTCGGAAGTGGCTAAATTTCCCGCTACCCGACAAACAAATAGATCTCCTAATCCGCGATCAAAAACGATTTCTGCCGGCACGCGAGAATCGGCACAGCCCAAAATTGCCGCAAAAGGGGCTTGACTTTCGGCCACTTCTGTGAGTCGAGCTTGATCGCGGTTAGGACTTTTTTGTCTTCGTTCCCAGAAACGTTGATTGCCTTCCATGAGCATAGTTAAAGCTTGGTCGGGGGTCAATCCTTTATTTTGAGCAGTCAGCCATGGCTCAGAATTAACAGCAGTTTGGGCGTTAGTTTGGGACAGTTGCGAGCCTAAAATAGTAGCGGCCAGACCAGTTCCCAAAAAACCACCACCATAACGGATTAATTGGCGACGAGAGGTATTGAACATAGCTAGTTGTTTCCATATAATCAGGACAAGTCCTATTGTCGGGGCAAGGGATACTAAAGAAAAGCCTAAGTTATCAAATCTTTAACTGAAAACTAGAGAAATTTGTGATAACAACGGCCAACAGATGATAATACCGATCAAAGCGACCCCCAAAATAATCGACAGAAAGTAAAATTGGGTTTGGCCCGAAACGTTATATTTCAAACTCTGACCACCAAAAACCGTGGCTAATCCCACCAGGTTAACGACACCATCCACCAGAAAGGTATCGATCCAGTTAATAATTTGCGAGATTAATCCGACGACAAAAACGATGGTAACTTTATACAATTGGGCTGTATAAAGGTCGTTGGCAAAGAAATCTTGAACGGCTTTGGGTTGAAAAACGATCGGTTTGGAGATATTTTCATTCAGGTAAACATAGGCTGCCGGAATTACGCCAGCAGCGGTGGAAAGTACCAAGAGAAAAGCCACTCCCAGATTTAAGTTACTTGGTAATAAATGCCATTGCGCCAATAAAATCGGCAGATGAAGGGCGAAACCCATGGTCACAGTCATGGGGATAACTAAGGGCCAAAGAGCTTCCGGAGAGCGCAGGGTCATCGGTTTGATTTTACCGCCAAAGAAAACGCAAAATTCTCTAGTGACACTAAAAGCAGTTAAGGCATTGACCAACAATAGCACTAATAACAGTAAACCACTGATTTCCGAGAGGCGATCGCCCATGCGCGCTAATGCCCAAAAACCACCAAAGGGAGGCAGTGCGACTAAACTAGCGGCACCAACGAGATAACAAATACCAGAAACGGGACGACGGGACCATAAACCGCCGTATTGGCTTAAATCTTGGCTGATATTATTCCAAATGATGTTACCCACCACCATGACTAACAGGGACATAGCGATCGCGTATGTAAAGAGTAACACTAAAGCGGTTTCCGTTTGTCCGGTGGCAACAGCGATAAAAATCAGTCCCATGTAGGCACTGACGGAATAGGAAAGGGAGCGCTTGACATCGATCTGGGCGATCGCAATTAATCCCGCACCGATGGCAGTGACAGAGCCAACAATGGTCATCACCTGCAAGGTTAAGGGCGATAATTGTAGCACCGGCTCTAATTTCACTAATAACCAAGCACCAGTGGAAACGACGACGGTATTCCGCAGAATTGTCGCTGGCATCGGTCCTTCCATGGCCTCATCTAGCCATAAATGTAGAGGAAATTGAGCGCATTTGCCCATCGGACCAGCAATCAGGGCTAAACAGAGTAAATTAGCCACATTGGGGTTTAAATTGGCTGTGGCCGCCCATTCTGCCAATTGGTCAAAGTTCCATGTTCCCGCAAGGGGTAAAAGGGCCACTACTCCCATCAACAGGATTAAATCGCCAATCCGTTTAGTCAGAAAAGCATCCCGCGCCCCCGTCACCACCAGAGATTGATTGAACCAGAAACCAATCAGCAGATAAGTGCCGAGGGTGAGAACTTCTAGCACACAATAGCTGAAAAATAGCGAATTACAGATAACGAGGGCGCACATACCCCCTTCAAAGAGAGCGACGAGAGAATAAAACCTTGCCCAACCCCAATCCATTTCTAGATAGGCGATCGCATATACCTGGGCGGCGAGGTTTAAGCCGGTAATTAGCAGTAACGCCCCAATATTAACAGCTGAAATCTGCACATCTAAAGATATGCTTAAATTTGCGGCATTTAGCCAATTAAATGCTATGGATTGAGGCGGACGACCCCAAACGGCGATCAAAGCAAAAAGGCTATGCAAAAAAGCCCAGCAGGTCATGATCAAGTTCAGATAACCGGCCGGTCGCGGGCCGGTTTGCCGGATAATACCGGGAGACCAAGGTAGAGCGAGAAGTGCGCCCGCAAAGGCGTAAAGAGGTACCAACCAGATAGTCTGGCTGAAGGACTCGAACATATAAACACCTCAAGAAAAAAAATGATCCTGAATTAAAGTTTAAGGTTTAATGGCTCACTAATAAGCTGTCACCATTTTTTAACGGGGCATTAATCGGGATAGTTTGACTAGCTTCCAGCAGGTATTTTAAAAAAGCATCAGCAATCACGGAAAGTTGTTTTCCGGCCAAGTAACAAACGTACCAATTGTGCTGAATCGGAAAATGTTCCACGTCGAGGATGGCTAATTCGCCGTTTTCCCCTTCCGAGATGAGAGTATGCTTAGATAGTACCGATAGTCCTAAACCGCCAGAAATAGCCTGTTTAATCGCCTCGTTACTGCCTAATTCCAAGCGCACCTTCACCTTAATATCGTGGAGATTAAATAATTTTTGTACCGCTTGGCGGGTTCCAGATCCCGATTCGCGCATAATAAAAGGTTGCTGGTTGAGGGATTCAAGGGGGAGATTTTTCTTACCCACCAATGGATGATCTCGTCGCGCCACCACCACTAGGGGATTTTCGAGGAAAGACTGAGAACAAAGTTCCACTTCTTCTGGCGGTTGACTGAGAATATAGAGGTCATCCTCGTTGTTTAACATTCGCTCTTGCAGTTTCTGATGATTAGTCACTTGCAGGGCGATGTCAATACCGGGATACTGTTGACAGAATGCCCCCAGTAATCGCGGTACAAAGTATTTAGCGGTAGTAATTACGCCTAAAGTCAGCTTTCCCTGTCTAGTTCCTTTAATATCGGCCACTTTCATTTGAAAGTTGTCCAATTTATCAAAAATCTCTTGACAGGTGAACAGTAATTCCTTACCCGCTTCGGTTAAAAATAAACGTTTGCCAATTTGCTCGAATAGCGGTAAACCCACGGCTTTTGTGAGTTGTTTGACTTGGGTTGAGACGGTAGGTTGAGTGATAAATAACTCCTCGGCCGCCTTGGTAAAGCTACTGTGTCGAGCGGTAGCCTCGAAAACCCTTAACTGGTGCAGGGTTGCCTGTATCAAGTTCTTATCCCCTTCTCAATAACAACTATTTGTCACCATCAATCCTAACGTTTTTATAGATTCTAGTCAATTAATTTTTTGATAAATATAGACTTTAATAGATATAACCGCCGCTTAAGACCTTTTTCAGCTTTTTCTCCCCATACCCCACACCCCACACCCCATTACCCCATCTACCCAATTCTTAATTAATAATTGATAATTCCTATTAATATATTTTAATTTCAGCTTTCATGATCGATAAAAATCTTGCTATAATCAGAAAAAAACCATCTATTAAAAATAAAAGACAATGGTTAGTTATCTTGATATTGACGACGATCTTCTTTTCCCCGATAGCGATGGTCAACCGATGGCAGATAATACCGAACAATATGAGTGGATTGTCAAAATTAAGGAGAATTTAGAGATTATCTTTGCGGATGCATCAATGACTGGATAAGTCCCCGTTTAGGTATGCGTTTTATCTGGGATAAATCTAGTTTAGAATTGTATCGTCCCGATGGAGAGAAGTTTTTAACAACCGTTGAGTTAGAGTCTCAAATGCGTCAAGAAAAGAAACGTGCCGATAAAGAAAAGAAACGTGCCGATAAAGAAAAAAAACGTGCCGATAAAGAAAAAAAACGTGCGGATCGACTAGCGGAACGCTTACAGGCGTTAGGATTAAGTTTAGAAGAAGAATAATACCATTTTTCTTTATTCGTAGCAGGCATGACCATCTCTATCTTTACTTTGGAAAAATAGTATTTAGGGTTTGCGGCAAAAAGTTTTTCTTGGGGGTAGGGTGTGGGGTGTGGGGTTTTACCGATTTTCAGGTGGTCAACTACCTAATTTTCAGGGAAAAAGTCCCGGAATTTTCACCCTGATCACTCCCAGTCCGCTACTTTTTGATTGACAAAAAGTCTAAAAGTCTTACCCAACAAGGTTTTTAGATTTATTCAGCAGACCCTAAATAAAGAAATTGGCGTTAGGTAAATATGTGTCTAGTTCACGACAAAGCTCAAAAGCATAACGAGCATGACCTCGTTTTTGACCTGATAAAAAACTGCCATCTATACCTATTTTAATCGAAGAATTCTGGTTCATTTTTTTATTTTTGGCAATTTATTGAGCTAAATATTTTGCAATTTTATCTTAAAAAAACCTAAAATATTGGCTAATTGTGAGATTAATAATAAACCCGAAAGGAATACTTTTGATGTTTGCTCACATTGGTTTAAAAATGGATAAGTTAGTAGTTGAAAGTAAAAGTTTAATGGCTCAACTTTCAGGGATGTTTGATTACGACGAGAACGAATTTGATGGAAATAGTAAGCACCACAACCATAGTTAAAATGTTGTCGCCAGAATTTAGTCAGGGTGAGGTGATGGGCATGGTAAATGATCGCATCGTCAATATAGACTAGGGGATAACCAGCCCCTAACCAGCGATCGCAAAATTCTCGATCTTCTCCGGCGGCGAGGGGAAAGCTAAGATCAAATTGTCCGACTTTTTGGAATAATTCTCTAGAAAGGGCGAAATTATTAGAAGCAAAAAACTGGACTTTTTGGGATTGGTGATTATAGTAATCGTAGAGGTAATCGATCAATAGTTGACTAGCAGTGGAATAGGGGTTATTGGGCAGGGCGTTGATCGTTTTTCCTCCTAAGAGAGCGTTTGGTGTTTCTAAGAAGCCTTTTTCAAGGGCTGAGAGCCATTTTTGATCAAGGGTGCAATCATCATCGGTAAAGGCTAAATATTCACCTTGGGCTGCGTTAGCACCAGTATTTCTGGCTTTAGCCGGTCCTGAATTATTCTGACGAAGGAGAGTTAAATTTAATTGATTTTGGTAGGGTTGAATCAGGGTATCGAGGGGTTGATTACTGCCATCATCGACGATAATAATTTCAAAGTTATCTGGGGGATAATCGAGATTTAGGAGAGAGTCTAGGCAGGTTTTGAGTCTTTCGGGACGGTTATAGGTGGGAATAATAATAGAAAAAGTGATTGGCGTTTCTGTCATCATAAACTTGAATAGTTTCTTTATTTGCGGCTAGTTTTAGGAGAATTTTGCAGGAGATTAAGCGTGGTAAAAATTTGCGAAAATAATTGGGGGAAAGCGAAGCGGAGGGTGGCAGTATAGATAGTTATTCCCAGAAGGGAGCATATTATTAAACGACCTTGAGGTTCTAACCAAGGGCTGAGTAATTGTTGAGTTATTAAAATCGTTAAACCCATTATAACCGTGCTAGTAATGGGGGCGATAAATTGAGCTAGATAGGTTTTCCAAGAAAGGGAAATTAATTTACTTAAAAGCCATTGTCCGAGGGGAAAAACTAGATAATCACTGAGGACATAAGCTGTGGCTACGGCTAAAATGCCCCACTGCACGGCGATGAGGCAAGCGATAACATTTAAAGTGGCATTGAGTAAACCTAATTTAAATTGTAGCAAGGGTTGACCGAGGGAAACAAAAGCAGACCTTTGAAAGACAGTAATCGCCCGAAGTATTCCCACAAGGGAGATAATTTGCAGAATAGGAATAGCATTAGTCCATTTTTGTCCAAATAAACTAATTACTAATTCTGGACTGAGAATTATCACGGCAAAAAAGACTGGAAAAGCGATTAAGCTGGTAAATTGAGTGATTCGATAATAGGCGGCTATAAACCCTTGAGAATCTTTTTGCAAGCGCGAAAAAGTTGGTAAAGCAACTTGGTTTAATGTTCCGATTAACAATTGGGTCATTACTTCTAAAATTCGATGGGAAATTGCATAATAACCTAGGGCAACTTCCCCTAAAAAATAACCGACTAATAGATTATCAGTTTTCTGGTTAAAGAACTCCACCATTTTATATCCTAAAACATTGATACTAAAAGAAAATATTTCTGTTAAAGTTATCCAAGAAAATTGCCATTTAGGTCGCCAATTACTGGCTGTCCAGAGAACAATAACCCCCATAAGTTCGTAGGTTAACTGTTGGCTGACTAAACTCCAAACACCGTATCCTAAAAGTGCCATGACCACACCGACGATACCAGCAATGATGATTCCTAATAAAGAGCGAGTTGCCAGGACTTTAAATTTAAAATCACGTCTTAATAGAGATGCTTGAGTTTGACTAAAAGCATTAACAATAAAAACTAACGAAAGAATTTGTAGGATAGGAATTAAAGAGGGTTGATGAAAAACTTTAGATATTAAAATAGCAGAAAAAAAAGTGATAGTTGTTAAAAGACATCCCGTAAATACCTGTGTCCAAAAAACTGTATTTATATCTTGCGATTCTAAATCCTGTTTTTGAATCAATACTTGAGCAAACCCTTGATTTAAAAAAATCTGCATGAAGTTTATCAATACATTAGCCAATGCTACTAAACCAAAAGCTTCTGGAGTTAATAGACGAGCGAGAATTAAAAATATTATAAATGAACCCGCTTGACTACCCCAATTTTGCAGTCCTGACCAAAAAATGCCTTGAATAGTTTTCTTTTTAATGTTCATCTTTAATATATTTTAATTTCAGCCTTTATTATAGATCAAAATCTTGCTATAATCAGAAAACAACCATCTATTAAAATTAAAAGACAATGGTTAGTTATCTTGATGTTGACGACGATCTTCTTTTCCCCGATAGCGATGGTCAACCGATGGCAGATAATACCGAACAATATGAGTGGATTGTCAAAATTAAGGAGAATTTAGAGATTATCTTTGCGGATG
>VYMD01000112.1_pt1 | contig 26592 bp, 19 predicted proteins | sample 5115311 | NCBI WGS metagenome assembly VYMD01 (sample SAMN12291779, study PRJNA351875) | freshwater metagenome | isolation source: freshwater lake | place: USA: Michigan, Wintergreen Lake | collected 2013-08-08
CTGACATTTATAGCAAAAAACAAAAAATCGACATAGATCAACTGGAAAAAGAAATCGATGAACGATTTGAAAATCCGATTAATATTCCGATCTATTCCATTTATTCTAAAGAGGACAATGTTGTAAGTTGGCAAGCTTGTATAGATAGCTATTCTCCTAATGTAACAAATTATGAAGTAGACTCAACTCATATCGGTCTCATTGTAAACTCGGAAGTTTATGGGTTGATCGCAAAGTATCTTTCAGAGAAATGATGACTACTTGTATCCTTCTGCCTGAAGGCTAAACAAATGCGCATAACGCCCATTCAAAGAAAGAAGTTCAGAATGACTTCCGTGTTCTATGATTTTCCCTTTTGATATCACCATAATTTGATCTGCCATCTTTACGGTAGAAAAACGATGGGAGATGAGGATGACCATTTGATTTTGAGTTAGTTTTCGGAAATGGTTAAAGATATTCATTTCTGCTTCTGCGTCCATAGCTGAAGTCGGCTCATCAAGCACCAAGATGTCTGCCTGATCTCTCATAAAGGCGCGAGACAATGCAATCTTTTGCCATTGTCCACCTGATAGTTCCTGTCCACCTTTAAACCATTTCCCCAATTGGGTATCAAAACTACTACTCATCGAGTCGATGAATGGCTTTGCCATACCCTTTTCGGACGCATCCAACCATTTTGTTTTATCGTTTAAGTTTTGCACATCTCCTACTCCAATGTTTTCTCCGACTGTGAATTGATATTGAACAAAATTTTGAAAGATAACACCGATTCGCTTGTGTAAACTTTCCAAGTCCCAATCTTTCAAATCAATATCATCCAAAAAAATTGCACCGCTAGTCGGTTCATACAATCTTGTAAGAAGTTTGATGAGTGTCGTTTTCCCTGAACCATTTTCTCCAACAATAGCGAGTTTTTCACCCGGTTTGAGCATAAAGGATATATTGGTAAGTACAGGCACCTCATTGCCAGGATAACAAAACGAAACGTTTGAGAATCGTATGCCTGACTTTGATCTGCCTGCTTTATGTTGACCATTTATTTTATTGATGGGTAATTCCAAAAATTCATATAGATTTGCTAGATATAAATTATCTTCATACATTCCTCCAATTGATGTGAGGGCAGAAGAGAAAGTAGATTGTCCTTGTCGAAACAACAAAAGATACATTGTCATTTCGCCTAACGAAATTGTTCCTCGTATGGCTTCCATAACCATCCAAGCGTAGGCTCCGTAAAAAGCAATGGTTCCTAAAATTCCCAGCAGATATCCCCAAAATCCTTTTTGAATCGTTAAATTTCTATCTTCAATATAAAGCTTATTAAATATGCTACGATACCTTTCTAATAACATTGGACCTAGTTGGAATAATTTGACTTCTTTTGCATGATCTTCACGTGCGATGAGTGTTTCTAAATAATGCTGTTGCCTCGTCTCTGGAGCTCGCCATCGGAAAAGACGAAAGGCATGTTCTGAAAATCTAGTCTCAGCGATAAATGAAGGAATTGTTGCCAGCAACAATACGATCACTGCAACATATGAATATTGGAGCAATAATCCTGAAAACGTGATAATGGTGATACTGTATTGAATCAATCCAAAGATTCGATTTATGAGAGAAAGTGGTCGTGTAGATGCCTGCGTTCTTGCTTGAGTCATCTTATCATAAAATTCAGAATCCTCAAAGTGTTGTAGATCTAATGTTAGAGCCTTTTCAAGTATCAAAACATTTACTTTTTGACCAAGTAACACGCGTAATAGTGATTGGATTATATTCGTAATTTTTTGAGAAGCGCTAAAAACGATAATCGCAATTGCTTCAAATGCTACATAAAGAAAGGCAGTATTTTGATCGGAAACCAACTTGGTCGATGCGGCCAAAATGACTTGGTCAACAATCAACTTTCCAATATAGGCTATGATGGCAGGTAGTAGTCCGTTTGTAAGCGTGACCAAACAAAGTGAGAAAGTTAATGAACGACTTGTGTTCCAAACCAAATGGATGGCTTTGCCAGCAAAGCGAAAAATCAAAAAAGTCTTACTCATGTGGTTACTAATAAATCTTGTTGACTCTTTACCATCAAACTGTATTTTCTTTCGTTACAATCATCATGAAACTTTCCTTCCCACATCTACTCGTTTCCGCTTTGGTTTTTTTTTCTCCGTTAGTGATCTCTTCACAAACGAAGTCATTGTATTGGGAATCCATCCATGTAGATGCTTATTTGGATTCGGATGGCTCGCTATCGATCGAAGAAATTCAAGAAATTAGATTTGATGGAGATTGGAATGGGGCGTATCGCATTTTTGATTTGGGTTGGGGCCAAAAAATATCTATCCAAGATGTCTTCCGTAAGGATGAATCGGGAAATTGGCAAAAGCTAACAGAAGGCGATTTGGATGAAAAAGATCATTTTGCAATTGATAAATTGGAAAATGAGGTAAGATGGCGATCAAGAGAAATGCACGAACCCCCGTTTTCGAATGCCTTGATTGTTTATAAAATCAAAGTTAGATACACAAATATTCTGAAAAAAAAATCAAACGGTATATTTGCTTTAGATCATGATTTTAGTTTTTCTGATCGAGCAGGTGAAATCAAAAAAATGTCCGTGTCGCTTAACTTACATAAGGATTGGAAGTTAGAGAAGAATTTTTTTGATGGATTCTCGAGCACTGCACCTGATGAACCTATTTCATTTGTTTCTACTGAACCTTTGTATCCTGGCGAAACAATGATTCTGAAACTTGATTTTTCCTATAAAGGAAACAATCCTGAAGCATTGCCCGGTTCACTATTCATACAATATATACCTAGATTTTCGTTATACTTTTTATTGTTAGCTGGTCTTTGTTTCGTAAATTATTCAATCTATCTCTATTCAAAAAAGATCGGTTTGATGGACGATCCTACGTATATCAAATCTTGGGACCAATTCAAATCAGTATTGGGAAAATCGGGACCTGAACACATAGCTATTTTATCGGAGACTGGCTTGGTTGGATCTTGGATGACTAGACTCGTTGTAGAGAAAAAATTAGCGGTCGGCAAGACACAAGGTGGAGCTTTAAAACTTCGTCAACTGATTCCACTTTCTGAATATAGTGCCAAAGACCAATCTATTTTCAAGGGTTTGTTCGTGAATGACTCAACAGAAGTTACAGCGGAAGATATAAAAGCTTATTATAAATCAAAGCGTACAAGCTACTCATTATTTGATGATATTCAGATTGAGTATCAAAAAGATTTGGAATCAATGGGATTGGTTGAAAAAAAATCTTCTGTTGTCGAAAAAATATTCTTTTTTTTAACGGATACGATTTTTGCAAACATGTTTGCGATGTTTTTTACAATGGTTTCGATTTTAGTATCATGTGTTTGGCTCTATCATTATTTGCTAATCGATTATCTTGAGCCCAACGGAGTTAGCCCTGGAAGATTGTTTGCGACTATATTGTTCGTACTTATTTCAGTCGTGTTGATGAGTGTTTTTGAGGACGTCCATTATGGGTTCCATGATTTGAACCTTTATCGGAAACGTTACTTTGTCTCTCGATTCATAAGGTCTCTGGTTCCTGGCTTGATTTTGGTGTTTTTTTATTTTTGGAGTTTAGAAATTTCAGATACCTTAATTTATATTTTACTTTCAATTATAGGTTTTTTGAGTCTCCAGCACCTCTTACGTCATTCACCATACACGCATAAGTTGCAGATACAATCTAGTTTGAATGCTCTCGCTCTAAAAAATTATTTGCATTCAAAGTTACTTTCAAGTGAACCATGTGATATTCCTGTAGAGTATTCCTCGTTTATACCGGCGTTTGATTTGGAGTTTAGCCTTAAGTATCGACATTCTAATCTGAAAATGTCTGATGCTTTCTATTTATATCCCGAATCACAAGTAAGTGATGGAGACTTGAATGTCGCTAAACCCTCCAACAACATCGATGGAATCCAAATGTCAGGATCTCTGGGTACATCGACCACTGCAGGTAGTTCTGCTTCGTTTTCAGGAGAAGGAGGTTTGTCTGGTGGAGCGGGAGCCAGTGCCTCCTGGTCGGATATGAGTGATTTTTCATCTTCCTCAAGTTATTCTCCACCTAGTTCTAGTTCTTCCGGAGGTTCAAGTAGTTCGGGTGGAGGTGGCGGCGGGGGTTGGTAGGTTTACAAATTCTTACGGAAAAATTCGACGCTTCTTTTTTCGGATTCTTTTTGATTTGTATTCCATATTCGTTCATGCCTGTTGCAACTTGGTATCCATAGTTCCTTAGGTTCTTTTGCGGCAGCAAACAAACGATTTGCGTGACTGACATCGACGTAATCATCTTTGTCACAATGAAAGATAGAGATTGGCCTCGGTGAAATGTTTGTGATACTTTTTTCTGGAAGAACACTTGCTATGTCCATACTACCTCTGAGATTAAGCACTTCTCGCACAACAGGGATAAGGGGAAAATACGGGATTCCAAAATCTCTTTTGGCAGATTCAGATAGGACATCCATTGCAGACGCATAACCACTGCTAAATAAGCCAGCTTTCACCCTAGAATCTTTTTCCATTGTGATGATGCTTGTTGCGGCTCCCATAGAGAAGCCAAAAAGTCCGACCGATTCTAATTTTTTTTCATTTATAAGATAATCGATTCCAGCAATCACATCGTTGGGTTCATAAAACCCCATGCTCGCAAATGAACCTGAATTTCTTCGTAAGCTGATCGCAAGTAGGTTAAAGCCTGCTTTATGCAAAGACTCTGCAAATCTCAACCCTTCATTTTTGGATCCGCCATGGCCGTGGACAAAAATAATGCCCTTCTTTGACCCGGCGGAAGGAATGTACCAACTTTCTAATGAGAGCCCATCCGGAGTTTGAATCGAAACCGACTCGAATTCCAAATTGATCTCTTTAGGCGTTTGGCAGAAAACATGGTGTTCCGTATTGCAGTTGACCTTTGGGTACAGGACGAGCGAGGAAAAATACCAAGGTACGGATGCGCAGATGATCAAAATGAAGATTAAAATGGCGATCTTGTTTCGATTTTTTGTCATATCCCAAAGGTTATCATTTCAAACAATATTTGTAAAGATCCATTTATGATGGATCTGTCTATTTTCGCTTTCAAAGGTCTTGCATTTATGACAGGAAGTGATGAACTTAGTATCGAAGTGAACCTTGCCTAACATGAAATCAAACCCAAGCATTGAAATCTCTGGAACTTGCCAAAATAAATTTAAGCCTGTTCAAACAGCATTCCTTGAAAATTTCAAAAATCTAGATGAGGTGGGTGCCGCCCTCACTATCTTTCATAAAGGCAAAAAGGTAGTTGATATTTGGGGTGGTCTAAAAAATCAAAATACAAGCGAACCTTGGTTAGAAGATACAATGGTCTCCTTTTTTTCAGTAACGAAAGGTATAACCGCCTTGTGTTTTTTAATTTTGGCTGATCGGAAGAAAGTCGATTATGAAAAATTAGTTTCCTCGTATTGGCCTGAATTTGGAAAGCATGGAAAAGAAAAGATCACCGTACGCCAGTTGTTGGAACATACGGCAGGTTTACATGCACTGGATACAAAGTTGAAGTTAAGTGATTTTTGGCTCCATTATGACAAAGTGTATGAAGCGATGATTCAACAGGTTCCCGCTTGGGAGCCAGGAACAAAACAAGGATATGGTGCTCAGATTTGGGGTGCATATGCGGCAGAACTTTTTCGTAGAATCGCGGATGAGTCTTGTGGTACATTCTTTCAACGAGAAGTGGCATCTAAACTCAATCTAAATCTATTTTTGGGCATTCCTTATCATCACTCAAATAGGGTGGCAACGATCTACCCGATCTCAAATATTGCACGCATTATGAAAATCATTCCGCAGATTATTTCGGGAGAAGGTTGCGAGGGTAGGGCTGGTCGAGCTGTCTTGCGTGGGAAAAGTGAAGTCAGTAGAGCCTATATGAATCCTTCTGTGGGAATGAAAGGTCTCGAAACTTTTAATGATCCGAATGTACAATCCAAAGAATTACTTTGGGCAAATGGGATCGGTGATGCTCGTAGCCTTGCTTCCATTTTTAATGTGCTTGCGATGGGAGGTAAACTAGGTAAGATTCAGTTTGTGAGCCCGAATACTTTGAAGAAAGTGACCGCGAAAAAAGAATTGAAGTATGATGAAGTCATTCATAAAAATCTGGGATGGAATTTTGGATTTTTGAAAGAAGAAGATGGTCTATTTTCGCCTAATTCTGAAACCTTTGGTCATGCGGGAATGGGGGGAAGTCTTGCCTTTGCTGATACGAAGGCTCAGATTTCTTTTGGATATGTAACTAGTAAAATGGACTACCGAGTCAGAGCACCGAAGACACTTGCTCTTTGTCAGGCGGTGTATAAGTGCATTTAGCTTCGTTTTTATTTTTCGCATTACTTCTCTTTGTTGGCTGTAGAACTCAAATCCCAACGGACTTATCTGAGGTAAAGTTAAAAACTCAAATTCAGAGAACTCACAAACCTGTCGTTTTTGTTCCTGGTATTAAAGGCTCTTTTCTTCAAGATGTTGATAATTCAACTTATTGGTTGAATGCTCCGCAGGCATTAGGGCTTTCAACTCCCGATTTAAGACTAGTCGGAAATTCAACAAATCTTGAGCCAAAGGGTGCCATTGATCGCATAACGGCAATACCATATATTTTAGATGTGGCAATCTACGCACCCTGGTTGGGAAATGCATCCTCGTTCGAGAATGTAGATTTTTATGTATTTTCTTATGATTGGCGCAAAGACAATTTAAAAACTAGAGATCGATTGTCGGCTTTTTTGGCCGAGATCGGGAAACATTACGAGGAAAAACCCATTCTCATTGGTCACTCGATGGGCGGTATGTTATCCTTTTCTGCGACAAATCAGAATCCAAAACTTGTTTCCAAACTGGTTTTAGTTGCTGTCCCTTTCCGTGGTGGGATCGGTTATATGAAAGACCTTTACGTTGGTAACCCAACAGGATTGAATTCAAAAATCCAAGCTCCCTGTGTGATTGCAAAATATGAATCTGTTTACAGTTTTTTTCCAAGAATCAATACAAATGATTCGCAAGGTCTTGTCTTAAATGAATCCGACCAAGTCATACCACTCGACTTTTTTAAGGAATCTGTTTGGCGCGAACATCAATTAGGTTTTTATTCAAAACAGTGCAAACAAGAAGAAATTCCAACACCATCTGAGTTTCAAGTAATTCTCAATCGGGCAAAAGAGTTCCGACAAAGTTTGGATTTGACACCTCAGTTTTTGAAGTCTGTTCCGCCTGTCCTTGTAATCCATGCTGACAATCGACCGACACGCAAAGCCTTCAAACGAATGAAACAGACAGAATTAAAAGAGAATCAACAGCAAAGTTTTTACTGGGATTTAGAAGTTGTTCCGCGTGAAGCCGGTGATGGCAGTGTGTTGTACCAGCATAGTCTTCCTCCCGATGGTTTCACATACACAACCTTTAAATCACAATTCGAACACAGTGTTATATTGAACGATGAATCAGTTCAAAAAAGTATTTTTGATTTTTTAAATGAGCCGACAAACGAAAATTTAATGAAAGGTAAAGGAAAATAAGATGAAGCAACCAAACAAAGATTGGAAAGAAGTGATTCTACCAAATGAAGAAGAAATATTTAAAAAGTATTCTGATCAATTTATCCAACTGCAACGAAAAAAAAATGCAGAACATGGTCGGGGAAGAGGACTCCATCGCAAACAAATATTGGCTCTAACTGCAAGTTTGGAGATCAAAAAAGACATACCTGATTATGCGAAAGTCGGACTTTTTGCAAAACCTAATACATATTCGACTCATATTCGGCTATCAAATGGCGGTATGGATCGGAAAGCGGATACTGTTCCCGACATACGGGGATTTGCGATCAAAGTATTGGGGGTAAATGGTGAAGGTGCTTTGGGTGGAAAAACTAACTCTCAAGATTTTTTACTGATCAATCATTCCACATTCTCTTTACCTGACTTTGAGTCTTTTATCAAATTGGTTTTGGCATTGGGAAACGGTATAGGTTCTCTTTTTAGCTACCTGATATCCACTTATGGTTTCATTGGAGCCATAAAAAAAATGGGTGATACGGTAAAAACTATGGGAAAACCTTTTAGTGGTTTTGCTACCGAGTCCTTTCACTCTGCCGCTCCAATATCTGCGGGTGATTATGCGATCAAAGTAAGACTAAAGCCAACGAAAACAGAAGCACCAAAGAAAAAAGAATCATGGGCAATCGATTTCAGAGATCACCTCAAAAACGGAGACATTACATATGATCTCCAAATTCAATTTTTTGTAGATGATGCCACAACCCCGATAGAAAATCCAACGATTGAATGGCCAGAATCCCAAAGTCCATTTATCACTGTGGGACGTTTAACCGTCTCCATGCAGGATGTTGATTTAGAAAATTCTTCCGAATTTGCAAAAGAGATAAATTTGTCCAAATTTGATCCTTGGAATGCCCTCATCGAACACAAACCACTTGGACAAATAATGAGAGCACGTAAGCACTACTATTTTTTGAGTCAGAAAGAGAGAGAGTAGGATTCAATTACTATGATAATTACATAGTTTATTTTCATGATACCCATACCAGAACTCATTTCAATCTTGAGAAACGTGGATCTCTTTGCGGAGATCCCAGAGGCATCGATCGAATCGATTGCACAATCTCTCAAAGAGGTTCACTACAAAAAAGGTGAGATGATCATACAAAAAGGAGAATCAGGTACATGTATGTATGTGATTTACTCTGGAAGGGTATTCGTTCATTTTGAAGATACAAAAGTAGCAGAAATAGGGGCGAGGCAGACATTTGGAGAATTTTCACTTCTCAATTCAGACCCCCGCAACGCTTCTATCAGTGCACTAGAAGATACGCATCTTTTAAGATTAGACCAACATGATTTTTACAAAATTATGGGTAATAGTACAGAGTTTATGCGAGGTGTCATTCGTATACTCATTGAAAGATTGGCGGAACAAAATAAAGAATTGATAGACACGCTTAAAAAAAGAGAAGTCGAACTCACTCGTCAAGTAGAAGAACAGACCAAAGATTTGATCAATGCCATTTTAGAAATCAAATCTCAAAACGACGATCTTGAAAAGTATAACAAAGAAATCATCAACCAAAAGGCAATCATTGAGGAGAAAAATCATCATATAACGGAAAGCATTCGTTATGCGAGAACGATTCAACAATCTATTTTACCGTCTACGGAATTGATTTCTTGGACTCTTCCAGATTCTTTTATTCTCTTTAAACCTAGAGATGTAGTAAGTGGTGATTTTTATTGGTTTGCAAGTAAAACTATTTTATATGAAAACACCGAGGAAACGGTTGTGATCATTGCGGCGGCGGATTGTACGGGTCATGGAGTACCTGGTGCCTTTATGTCTATGATCGGTAGTAGTTTATTGAATGATATAGTCAATGCACGAGGAGTCATTGAACCAGACGAAATACTAAACCTATTACATCGTGGAGTACGATATTCACTAAACCAAGAACAGACGGAAAGTCGTGATGGAATGGATATCTCCCTTTGCACAATTCATCTTGAAAGAAAGATACTTAAATATGCTGGAGCCATGAATTCTCTTTATTATATTCAAAATGAAGAAATGAGAGAAATAAAGGCAGATCGCAGATCGATAGGTGGGAGTCAAAAGGAAGAACAACGAATCTTTACAAAGCACGAATTGGACATCTCGACTCCAACTACCTTTTATTTGACGACCGATGGATATCTTGATCAGTTCAGTGGACTGGATCACAAAAAGTTTATGTCCAAACGATTTAAAGATCTGACATTTGAGATTCACAACCAGCCAATGAGTGATCAAAAAATCCATTTTGATAAAACTATACAGACTTGGATGGATGGTTGTGAGCAAATTGACGATATCTTGGTGATAGGTGTGCGCATCTAATTTAAATTTCTAAGTCGATTGTCTGTTGACAAAATTGAAATTTATTATCTAAAGAATGAATGAAAATTACATGGTTGTTGATTCTTTTTTTCGTCATTCCACTTTCTGCCAATCCTCAAGAAAAATCATCTGAGCTTTGCTCTTGTTTAAAAAAAGCAAAAGATTCTGGTACATCAGAAGACAAAGGTGCTTGCCTGAATATGAGGGAAAAGCATGTCAAACAATTGAAGAAAGGTTCCAAAAACTACACGGTCTATATTGAATCACTTCAAAAATGCGAACGAAGTTTAGAAGGATCTGAGTCCATTGACCCTACACTTTCAGCAGATCAGAAGGCGGCAAAAGTTTGTGAGTGCTTTCAAAAATCTGCAAAAAGCGATCGTATGCTTTGTTTTCGACTCCAAAGTGAGTATGGAAAAACCATATCAGACGATGAAGCCAGACAAAATTTCAATCAAAGCTCAAATAGTTGTGACAAGTAGGCTTTAAGCCTTTTCCAAACTCCACCTACGCCTTAAGTCTTCGCGAGTTAAATTTTCTCTTTGTAGAGTTTCTTCGAAGACTTGGCGTTTCGAGAGATATGTTTTTATAAATGGCAATTCTAGTCTAGCTATCGTATATCCAGTGTTAGGTTCGCTATAAATAGTTAGGAGTCTTCGGTCTATTCCATACTGTGACATCAATATTCCAACGAGAGTGATACCCAAACCTGCGCCTTCTGTTTCATCAGAGTGTTGTAAAAAAAATTGTGGAAGGTTATCAAACTCTTTCGCTAGTTGAAATTTTTCTCTGATTCGTATTTCTTCTATTGGAAGGAGAGCAAAGTTATTGGATACCCTTGCGATGAGTCTCTCTTTGTTTGCATCGAAAGATATCTTTGTCTGAATCCGTCTCTCCTTCATTTTTTCGCGAAAGTAAGTAAAATTACGCCCAATGATACTCGCCTTAAATGATTTCATCATCTCGACTTCATCAGGCGCGATGCCTTCATTATTCATCTTCAATTCATCAAAAACAATACGTTTGATCGCCGCCTTTGTTGAATTCATCACAAATTCTTTACATGCAGTGTAAACCAACTCAATCAGCTCGGACTGATTGTGATGTGTCATAATCGCTTGGATGATGTAGGCTAGCTTTTCCTCACCGGAATCATCCAAAAATCTGGTGTAATAGGAGATTTTCCGATTTTTTAATACACTTGAATCGACAGTATGTTGGAAACGATTGCTCAGTGTCATTTTACTCTCGGATTTCCCTAAGTATTGGGTAATTTTTAGGAATTCGTCAAACAGAAATCGCTTGAATTCGAATTTCAAGTCGACAAAAATGCAAAAACTTTCATTCTATAGGATCCCATATGCAAAGATGTATCTTAATTTCAGTCTACTGCCTATTTACCCTCTCCTTAATGGGGGAATCCGTTTTAGATCGATTTTCCCTGGATACAGATTTCAAAATTCGCCCAAGTTTCTATGCTACAGATTCACCTTTTTTCGTGAATCGAAGTAAACATATTTATATAGGCAAAACAATGAATTCCGATGTGCAAGGTGTTCACCTCTACGATACAAAGTCAAAAACCAAGACATTTCTTTCACCACCGATAGATGATTACTTTTTGAAACATCCAGAGCTTTTACTTCAAGGAACTGAAAAACTCAAGGTGGAACGATTACCGGTCTACATTTCCGATTTATTATTTTATGATGAACAAATTGGAAAAATGGGAATTTTTATAGAGCATAATCATTATCAGCTGACAGGCAATAAATCTTTTTTTGCAGTTTGGAATTTAGAAAAAAATGAAATTTCTTTTTTGAAAGAGTTAAGATCAGATTTATTAAAGGATAGCCCTAGTTATTCAATTATTCTTCCCATCGGATTTGATGAAAAAAAAGATGCCGCATATTTTACTTTTGCGACTGATTTAGATATGAAAAATAAATCCGCGAGTGATGTAAAGATAGAAGTATTTCGATTTGTAGATGACAACTTAGAAGTCATTCAAAGCTATATGTCCAATCGTTTCCCTTATCATCCTGTCGCGCACTGGGAGCAGGGAAAGATTTTGATTCAAAGTTATGCGGAGATCCATGAAGCACCATCTCCGAATGGCAGGCTCATAGATATTTCATCCGGTGAAGGGATAACGGTTTCTGTTCCCGTTGTTCCGTATGGCGCAACCTTTTCTAAAGATGGAAAATTACTTTACCTAGCCTCATCACAGACAGGCGAACTTTCTGTGTTAGATGCGAATAAGGGAACTCAGATTAAAAAGTTGAAGCTGGGAACACATGGACATACCATGGGATTTTGGAAAGAAAACGAGCTCATATGGGTTCGAAATTCCGGTGTTCATATTTATGATGCACAAACTTTAAAGCAGAAAAAACTCATCCCAACCTCGAAGTATTTTAAAGGGCATGTTAATGTTGCCGGTTCGCTCGTTTTGCCATACCAATACTTAATCATTCGCAATAGTTTTGAAGGGCCCGGCAGTGCTGTAGGATATTTATTTTTATCCCCTGACTGAGCTATAATGAAAAGTTTAAGGTGGAAGATCACTTTTTATACTCTAGCGATTGTCTCTATATTTGTCATAGGTATTGCTTTTTTCATTTTTAGATGGAATATTTTTAATCCACTCAAACACGCAAAACTTTCAATAGGTGGGGTAGAGCGAAAATTTTATTTTCATGTGCCACGAAATTTAAAACCAATGCCCCGTTTGATTTTTGTATTACATGGTTCTGCAATGACTGCTTCCCAAATGCAATTGGTCACAGGACATTGGTTTGATTCTTTGGCAGATAAAAACTCTGACGCAATCGTGGTTTATCCCCAAGGATTTAAAAAGTACTGGAATGACTGTCGTAAGTCGTTCTCGGCAGAAACAAGCAAACGTGATTTAGATGATGTTGAATTTTTCGAAAGGATGATTGAATTTTTTTCTAAGGAGTATGCAGTCAATCTTGCCAGATTATATGTAGCTGGTTTTTCCAATGGTGGGCATATGACATTTCGTCTGAGCCAGGAACGGCCAGATTTATTTCGTGGGTTTGCCGTCATCAGTGCGAATCTTCCAATAGATGAAAACAACGATTGTGCAAATGCAAAGAAACCAGTTTCTATTCTACTTATCAATGGTACTGCAGATCCTGTAAATCCTTACCTAGGCGGTAAGGTTATCGTTCATGACGGAATTGATCGGGGTCATGTCATCAGTACTCAACATACGATGAGATATTACCGAAACCTAACCCAATGTAGACAATTTACAGAAGAGGATTTTCCGGATTTGGAGCCATCTGATCACTCATCTGCGAAAGCATTTAGTTACCAATGTCCAGGTTCAAGTCACAAGATCAAACTAATCGAAATCCAAAATGGTGGGCACAATATCCCGAATCCCACCTTCTTCCTTTGGCCACGTAACATTGTGGGAAACGTTAACGAAGATTTGAATGTGCCAGCAATTATCTTTAAATTTTTCGAAGAATTGAAGTAAGCTGGGATGAGTATATTTACAGTGTTTCTATTTTTAAGGCAATTCTCTCGTTGGAAAAACGGAGAGTTCCGAAAAGATATTTGAATCTAGAGTATTGTTCGTTAAAACCAATTCCATTCGAATGATTTTGCCTTTGCATATTTCTCTTGTATTTGTGATAGTTCCAATTTTTGGAAGAGTAAAATTTGAGCTGTAGGCTACAGTTTCATATCTCCCTGTTTTACTATTTAATTTTACCGATGTTTTTTGCAGTACTCCGGTACCATCTCCAGTAGATACTGAATCAATTCCAGAATATCTTTGGAAATTTGATCCTCCTAGAAGATTAGAATACAAATTCTTCCCTGATTCCGGGGCAAGTAGGGAAGTTCTTAATCCGTCAACGATGGAAAATCCTGCCGAACCTAAAAAAGTCAACCAAACGGGCGATAAATCTTTGGTAATGCTTTCATAAAAGAAATTTTTATTCGGTCCTTGGAAAGATGAGGTTGGATTACCGAAAGAATCTTCAGAGGTTCCGATATAATAAAGATTTGCTTTATCAGTTGTGAATTTGCGAAATTTTGTGTTGGAATTGGCGTTAGAACCTCGATATAAAATAGATGTTACCGTAAGATTTGATTCCAATTTTGCGATGTATGCTTTATTAAAACCAATCGATGGATGATCTGTTGTGCCGGTTAAATTGTTATCTGTTTCACCTCCAAGATAGACAGAGTCACCAAGCCGTATCGCATCTGTAAATTTGTCAGAACCATTGCTCCCAATATACTTTTGAGATTTAAACGATCCTGCTTCCGACACAAGTCCATAGATAATATCGATGCCACCGCTTGCCGAATTTGTAGGTGTTGGAAAGTTTTCAAAGCCGCCGCTGGAAGTTACATTTGCGAAAAAATGTACATTGTCTTGAGAATCGATCGCAGAAGTAAATGTTTGATCACCATTTGAACCTAAATTCAGATATGTATGCCACTTCCGAGCTCCATTATCAACATACCTTGCTATACCGAAAGAAAAGTTCAGACCAAAAGCATTCAATGCTCCTGGTATACCTTGCTTAGCACTCCAAGTTATAGCAAATTCACCATTCGCATAATGATTTAGTTTAGGTAGTAAGTTTAAGTCTGTATTTGATACGATACTGTTTAGCGTTTCACCAAAATAGTCTACCCAAACAATAGATCCGTCAACTCCGCTTAGTTTGGCGATAAACCAATTGAATGTGGTGCCTTCTGTTCCAGTAAAATCAAAGTTTTTTCCTGTACCAAGATTCTTACGTGTGACTCCAGCAATGATAATATCGTGAGTTAGTGTTGGTAGTATCGTTGTGACGTAGACGGAATTCGTTCCGGTCTCACCAAGCGTTTTTCTCCATCTCGTAGATGTGTCGCAATAGACTTCTGGACCTGGTTTGATCAAATCTCGAAATAATACTGTTTGGAAAAAAGAAGCCGACAGCGGGTCACCTGATTGATTTAACTCTGCCATCTTGCAGGAAGGAAGTTGGATCAGTAAGCATAAAAGCATTAAAAAACGAATTGAGTGTTTCATTTAATCATTCCTTCCTCATCACCGCAATTTCATAAATCGATTCATACTCGACAACTCGTTTTTCCCAGCTCCAATCAAGTTTCATAATGCGCTTCCTTGTGCTATGAAACTTATCCTGATCATGGAAAAGAGTATTAGCCCTTTCTAATGCATAACCCAAAGAGCTAACATCATTTGGTTCAAATACAATACCTGTCTGTTCTCCGTCAATTGGAGACTCAGAAACGGTATCTCGAAGTCCTCCCACTCGTGAAACAATAGGTATCGCACCGTATGCATGGCTATAAAGCTGATTGAGGCCACATGGTTCAAAAAGGGAAGGCATAAGAAAGAAGTCACTTGCCGCTTCTACTTTTCGCGCAAACTCTTCGCTATAACCTTTGTAGAAGAAGATCCGATTTTGATCGGTATGCGATAAATGAAACAGTTCATTTTGTAAGTCTTCATCACCTGCACCTAAAAAAATATAAAAGTGAGGTAAATGAAATCTTTCTTTATATGCATTTATAAAGTTGGCATAACCTTTCTGAAAAGTAAGTCTACCAATAATTCCAACCAAAGGTCGGTTAGTATCGATCAACGGTCGACCGATCTCTCGATACAAACCTGATTTATTGCCGAGTTTTCCCTTGATGTGACTCTCAGAGTCAAACGATTGAAAGATATTTGGATCCTTTTTTGGATTCCATTCTTCTCGGTCAATGCCATTGATCACACCGTGATAGTCACTTTCCCTTCGCCGTAAAAGATACGATAGGCCAAATCCATTGGGTTCAAAGAGTGTTTCGTTTCGGTATCCGGGGCTAACGGTTGTAATCTGAGTCGCAGAAGATAAACCTGCTTTCATATAATTGACTTTGTTATCTTGTAAGTAAGCTTCTGGGAATAGGCCAAAAGGCTCCTCGCGTAAAAAACCTGTCATCCAAATCGGATGGTCTCCCTGATAGGCTAGGTTGTGAATTGTAAAGATCGTCGGTTTTCCAAACGGAGAAACTTTATGCAATGTGCAGGAGAGTGCTGTATGCCAATCATGCGCATGAAAGATATCTACATTTAATTCTATACTTAGAGAAAACACGGCATAAGCATATACCGCGAAACGAAAGTGTTCATCACTGTTCTGGTAGATGCTCTGCAATTCTGAAAAAATAGGAGATTCAAAAAAATACAATTTTACGTGACCATAATTCGCCTCAAGAAATCGAGATTCTGAGAGAATTTTGGTGACTGGATTTTCTCCAATAGCTGGATGTTTGGGTGAGATGGCAGGGAAGGTTCTCCCCGTGAATTGAGGATTTCCACGAATGCCCGCGATCAGAGGCAGACAAACTCCCACTTCATGCTTTTTTGCCTGCTCTTTTGAAAAGGAGGAGAGCATGTCGGAGAGACCGCCCATTTTTATGTACGGAAAATATTCGGCTGTTGCATGTAGAATCTTCATATTCTGTTATTGACACCGTCTTATAATGTAAGAAGCTAGAAAAACTCGATTTGAATTCAGGAGAGATCCATGTCAGTTTCCACTAATCTGCCAGGCCTTGCCGACCTAGGCCTCAAACCATCCGAAGTCTTCCACAACTTATCTTACGACGAAATTTACCAGCATGAATTAGCGAATAAAGACGGTGTAGTTTCTGACAACGGAACGATGATGGTAGACACTGGTATATTCACTGGTCGTTCCCCGAAAGATAAGTATTTTGTAGATGAACCTTCTTCCAATGGTAATATCTGGTGGGGACCAGTCAATGCAAAGGTTTCGGAAGCAGTTTTCGATGAGCTTTATACTGAAGTTGTAAAATTTTTAGATAACAAAAAAGTCTATGTTTTTGACGGATATGCGGGTACAAACCAAGACACACGCATTTCTCTTAGGGTTGTTACGGAAAAAGCATGGCAACATCACTTTTGCACAAACATGTTTCTTCGACCATCCAAGGATGAGTTAGCCAAACTCCATCCAGAATTTACGATCATCAATGCTTCTCATTACAAAAATGCTAAGTTTAAAGAGCATGGATTGAATTCTGAGACTTTTGTCATTTTCCATCTTGCAAAAAAGATCTGTATCATCGGTGGTACGGAATATGGTGGCGAGATGAAGAAAGGTATTTTTTCAGTAATGAACTACTACCTACCACTTAAAAACGTTCTTACGATGCATTGTTCTGCGAACGTGGGCTCAAAAGGTGATTCTGCTCTTTTCTTTGGACTTTCAGGCACAGGAAAGACTACGCTATCAACAGATGCAAGTCGCAAACTCATCGGTGATGATGAACACGGTTGGGATGATAATGGTATTTTTAATATCGAAGGTGGTTGTTATGCGAAAACAATCAACTTAGATCCAAAGACAGAACCGGAAATCTTCGCGGCCATTCGTCGTGATGCCCTTTTAGAGAACGTAGTTTTTGATCCTACGACAAAAAAGATAGACTACACTTCTGCGGCTAAAACGGAAAACACCCGTGTATCTTATCCTATTTTCCACATCGACAATATCCAACCTGATTCCAAAGCTGGACATCCAAATGTAGTGATCTTCTTAACGTATGACGCATATGGTGTGTTACCTGCTGTTTCAAAATTGTCAATTGAGCAAGCGATGTATCACTTTTTATCTGGATACACTGCTAAGGTTGCAGGAACGGAACGTGGAGTAAAAGAACCACAAGCGACTTTCTCTGCTTGTTTTGGCCAAGCGTTTATGACACTCCACCCAACGTATTATGCGAAGTTGTTGGGTGAGAAAATGAAAAAACACAATGTGAGAGCCTACCTGATCAATACGGGTCTCGTTGGTGGAAAGTATGGTGTAGGCAAACGTATGAACTTACCTGCGACGCGCCAAATCATCAACGAAATCCTTAGTGGAGAAATTGAAAAATCGGAGTTTGAAAAACATCCAGTATTCCAAGTTTCCTTTCCAAAATCAGTTGCCGGAGTGGATGCACATATCCTCAACCCACGTAACGCTTGGGAAGATAAGGCAGAATACGATAAGACTGCTGGCGATCTAGCGAAGCAATTTGTTGAAAATTACAAAAAGTATCTCACAGGATCAAAAGAATTTGATTTTAGTGCATTCGGACCAGTAGCATAATCTAACAGGTCAAATCACTCTTTTCAATCAAGAAAAAGCCGCTTATCGTTTGATTGGCGGCTTTTTTTATTTCTGGTTCGATTTTCATTTTGATGCTACCAGCTTCCTGAACTGCCTCCTCCTCCAAAACTGCCACCACCACCTCCCGATGAACTAGAGCTTGATGAACTGCGATAACTTGAAGATGAACTGCCATAACTTGAGGATGAGCTACTATAACTAGATGAATAAGAGTATGATCCATCGGAGGATCCTAGAATACTATCATAAAGGAAATGCAATACAAACATAGATATATAAGAAATTAGAAAAATTGCTGGATCGATAATAAAATTACCAGAGAGAAAATTCGGAAGATGAAATGAGAGTGTCCAAAGCAGTGCGATCAAAGCATACTTCAAAAGTCTCCATATCCAATTGGATGCTACGATAGATCGAGCTAAAACGTATCCGATCACCAAACAAATGTAAATTTGCAAAAAAAGAACCATAGATTCCGAACCCACGGGAACCAAATTGCCATTTTGAAGTGGTTCGATAAAATAAAAGAGTGAAATCAATCCAAGCCATACAAGAAATATAGATAAAAAAGCAAGGTAATGGATTCGATATATTTGAAAGGCAAAACCATTGACTATAAAAAGTAACAATCCAGAATAAAAAACAGAATAAAGAATCGTCTCTTTTTGGATAAGTGAATAGATTCCAAATAGAAGCGAAGCGATCGAGAATAGAGAACATAAAAGTCCCATGGGAGTGGTTCCAAATCGATTTGAAAAACTTGTAAGTTTTTGAATCAATACTTCATCATTTAACACTTTGATGGTCATAAAAATCAAAGACAATGCAGATAAGAATATGATTAAAAAAAGAGTGCCGCCATGTTCAAGATTAAAGCTAAATTGTATGATTGGAATCCATAACATCAGTGAGACTGCGGAATATAGATAGGAGATCGCCGTTTCCAAAAAAAACAACAAATAGATGTTCCCAATAATCAATATCCCAAAGCAAAGATAAAAAATAATCTCGGGTAAATAAAATCCTAAACATATTAAAACGACCGCGCCGAGCAAGAAAGGTAACCACTTTTTACTTTTATAAAAAGTGTTTTGGTTCAGCATTCTATGCGATAATGCGGCAATAAGAAAAACTCCAATGGCGAAACTAAATCGAAACAACGAAAATCTTTCAGCTAGTGATATCCCGATTCCGTTTGGATGATCTGTTTGTAGAGCAGGTATAGAATCTTTATTACCATATAACACGGATTGAATTGATAAAACTCCCATGATGATTCCGCCAGGCAAATCTCCTTGTTTAAAAATTGGGATCATCACATTACGAATGATTCGATTTGAAAGAACATCTGTAAGTGTTCCCTCTAATCCATACCCAACTTCGATACGGACTTTTTTGTCCTTAGTAGAAAGTAGTAAGAGAATGCCATTGTCTTTTTTGAATTGCCCAATTTTAGATTTTTCGGCTACCGCGAGTGAGAAAGTTTCCAGATTTTCACCTTCAAGACTTTCAATGATATAAACAAAAACTTGGTCAGTCGTTTTCTCTTCGATATCGGTTAGGATCGTTCTAATCTGATTTTGTTGCTCTGGTGAAAAGAGATTCACTTCATCGGTAAGTGGTTCACTCAGAAGACGAACTTCCTTTGCATCCAAGGTAAATGTACCAAGGAGCAGTAGAAACGCGTAGAATATCCGAAATTGGCTCATGCGATGAAATTTTATGAACAGGAAAGGGCTGGCAAGTCTCATTTTTTCAGAATGGATTGACGTTTCTTCAAATTTACTTTATGATTTTAATTATGCGAAGTTCAATCTTCCTTACTTTTCTCATTCTTACCTTATCAGTTTGTAAAGGTCCAAAAATGAGCAATGCATGTGATCCTAACTCTAAAGATTATTTAGAAACAAAGTTGATCCTTCAGGCTTTGGATTTACCGTTTGGGAACACTCCTTGTCTTACTTATTCCAGAGCAGGCGATATCATTGTTACGCCACTTTTTCCCTTAGGGAAAATGCTTCGCCGAGATACTGCATTAGAGTTTAGTTTCAACCATGTTGTGAATAGTGATCGATGTACGTTTACTCTGGGGATTGGGGGAGATTCTTTTTCCAAACGTTATGAAAAGTTAACGGAGAGAACCTCCAAAGTTGTATTAACTCCTAACTCTCGATTTGCGGGTGGCGTCGACCGCGAGCTCGGGATTTTTTGCACAACGGAGGCAGGTAACAGTACGAAGGAAACGTATGTTGCCAGATATAGTTTTGGAGATGGCTTTCGATACGTGTCACCGAGTGGAAGCGATGGCAATTCTGGTTTTACAGAAAGTGAAGCATTACTCACTATCCAACAAGGTATCGCTCGACTGTCCTCTTCCTCTGATTGTGATTCCGTGGGGGAGATGTGTTTTGTGTTAGTTGCAAGGGGAGATTATACGACATCTTCGACTATTACACCACTTAATCGTATATCAATTTTCGGAAGTTACAATAATGATTTTCTTACAAGAAATGCTGATCCAAATTCAACTACGTATACACCAACAACAATCACAGATACTCGAATCTCAACTGGAGGTGGAATTTCCAATCCCATCTCAACATTTACAATTACTGGTAGTTTAAGTAAGGACGCAACGGAGATCAACGGACTTCATATTAAATCACCCACAACCGGAACGGGATTTTCAGCAGGAGTTTCTTTTACTTCCATCACTGATACTGGGATCATTTTTCGATCAAATAAAATAGAAATTCAGAATCCTGGCTCAGCTTTTGGAATCTATGCGGATGCAAGTACCAGTGGGGATGTAATTTCTAATTTGATCACACAAACGGGCACATATTCAGGTAATTCTTGGAATGGTATTTACTTAAATTCCAATGGATCTGCCTTTGCAACAATAGATTCGAATACGATCACCCAAGGAATTTGTGGGGGAGCGAGTTGCATCATGAGTGGGATTGCATCAAACAGCACTGGTGGTGCCACTCTTATTACAAAAAATATTATCAATCTAGGGAATGCTTCAGCCAACAACGGATCGGTAAATGGATTTTATCCGTTTTGTTCTGTTTCCACACCGACGATGACCTTTTCAAATAATACAATCAAAGGTACAAATTGTACGGGAAGTGGTTGTACAATATCTGGGCTGAATCTCAGTGTTTCTGCATTAACGAATAAACTTACCATTTCATCCAATGATATCAACCCAGGATCTTGTACTGTAGGTAGTTGCACCACTCGAGGTATATACATTACTGGAAATAATAGCACGGATGTCGATTTTACTTCCAATATCATTGCTGGTGGCGATGCATCCGCTACAACATCAGGCACCGCTTACGGTTTTATCAACGATACTGGAGTTAGTTCATTTATTAATTTCAAAAATAATACCATCACTACAGGAAAAGTTTCATCTGCAGGAATAACTGTTGGAATGAGGATCGGAGCATTGGGAAGTGGAAGTGGCGATATCTCCGGTAATACAGTGAGTGGAGGAAGTGGAAATCTTGTTTTTGCATTATGGGGCTCACCATCTTCTAACATTACCATCCAACGAAATCGATTCATTGGCGGGACGAGTCTAATCTGGTGATAGCCGGCTCAGAATCGACCGGGCCCAACACAGCAGTCAAAATTTCTGGTGGATCTAGTCAGTTTTATCATAATACATTGATCGGCAGAGGAACTGGTACGTTCGCCTACGGTTTACAAATGTCAGCGACAAATTCAGTTGATGTTGGTTATAACTTAATCGTCACTGAAAGTGGTGCGACTAATCGCTATTGTGTTTCAGAAGATTCTAATACTCATGGGGTAAATTCATTTGTAAATAATGCACTTTGGGATTGCCCCGGTGCTTATTATAATGACCTTAGTACTGCGAGCCCTCTGAAAACAAACTGGTGTTCCAACAACGGAGGAACATTCTCAATTGCAGTCTGTACTAGCGAAATTACCAATCCGTTAGGAACAAATAACATTTCACCAGTGAATCCCATATTTAGTAGTACTGCAAATAATAAATACTGTCTCTCTACATCCAGTCCTTCAGCCATTACCACGGGAGCGGCAACGAATTTGGTAACGACAGACTTAACGGGCGCAACTCGACCTACGGGTAACCGTGCCATCGGTGCTTATGAGCCCGGTTCGTTATGTGACTGAGGGATTGTTAGTAACTACCACCAGAACCTCCACCACCTGAAGATCCACCACCAAAACTACCGCTACTGCTTGATGATGAGCTACCTCCTCCACTACCAGAACTGCTCTTCTGTTTTTGAGGAATAATTTCGAATTCCGTCTCCTTGTGGTTGCAATGTTTGCAGACACGGTTAACTTCGACTTTGCCTGAATGATCATATGTTGCGTATCGTAATACATCGCTGGATTTGTGCACAAATGTTTCATATTTACACTCTGGGCATTTTTTGACTTTTCTAAAGGATGTACCTTTGTATATATAATCTGGATCAATTTTTGGGAAATTTAAAATGGTTGTCGTATTACAGGTATCACACTTCCAAACATCATAGTCAATCGACTGCATTCTTTCTTCCCATATTTGTCCCTTTTGTAAATGACGATCATCTTCTTTTTCAGAGAGTTTGTGGAGTCGGTGTTTACAAGTTGGACAATTTCTTGGTTTATTCCGTATATACATGAGAATGGGAGCCAATAACTTGATTCGATATTCATTGCCGCCGACTAGATTAAAGATAACGAAAGAAAAAATAGATAAAAAAGCCGAGATCGGTATTCCTTCATCAGTAAAAAAATGAGTAATCACAAACACTAAAAGTAAGCATGGTATGGCAAGAATTCCGTAGAACAGAGGATAACTCAAATTCTTTACCAAATGATAATTAAAGGAGGGAGTAGGAAATAAGATAACAAAAATTAGTTGTAACGAAATTAGAAAAAGTAATGTAAGTATTAATCCTAAAAAGATCCTTGTCTTGATCTTGAGAACACAAGCATCGTCTAATTCCTGTTCTAAAGCTATTTTTTCAGACCATAATCGATTCTCCTCATCATCTAAAAAATAATTACTCGTAGAGTTAAATTTTTCAATAGTGAGTTCGAGTCTCTTTTTCTCATCCTCGGAGAGTTGGGAATAGGTTTTCCCTTGATAATCGTAGAGATCTGTTCGATCCATTGTCGCAGGAGAAATTTGTGTTTCTTCGGTATTCTCGCTTTCGGATGCCGAGACAAGGTCCTCAATTGCTAGTGAAGGATTCTTCAATTGATTTATAATGGCAGTTACAGTTAAAAAATGACCATTTGCAAATTCTTCTTTTTTAAACGCAGGTATTGTATATTGTTCTATAATTCTTTTGACAGTGACATCGGGTAAGTCTCCTTCCAAACCATAACCCACTTCGATTTCAATTCGCCTTTGGTCGAGTACATGGAGAATCAGTATTCCATTGTCCTTCTTTTTTTTACCTATTCCCCAATGGTTAAAGAGAGCCACAGCAAAGTCTTTCGGAACAAAACTTTCAATGGAGGGTAGTATCACTACCGCTATTTCTACAGTAGTCTCGGCTTCATAGTTTGCAATGATGGCATTGATTTCATCGGCATTGGAAAGAATATTTGCCTCATCAAGGATCCAAGAATTTTTAGAGATCTTTGGATTGGGAATTTTTTTGACAAGGGTCTCAAATTCTTCTGAGTTTTGGTTACAACCTAAACTCAAGCTCAAAAAGATTATTACCGAGGAAAGAAAAGTTGCAAGATACCCAAATCGCTTCATAGAATGGATTAAAATGATTGGCATTCAACTGAAAGTTTGCAATCATATTTTTTGGAAATTAGAGTACGGATTTATGAAGCTGGTCCAGTTGTAAATTGAATCGAGAACGGCGTAATGGAGATTCCATTTAGATCTTTTATTGCTTTTTTAAAAGAAATTTCCTGAAGCGTTAATTGGTAAGGATCATTGATAGTTATTTGAATTTGTTTTCCAGAGGATGTTACGGAATAGCTGCTGGAAGTTCCGGGTGCTAAAACCACAGTTTGGATACTGATCGTTGATGAATCCATTTCTTTATTGAAAATACAGATTACATCTAAGTACGAAGAGAGTAGAGTCACTTCACTTTCCCCATTCGATGGAACAGAAGAAGCAAGAATTGGTTCGGTGATATCTCCTAAATCAAGCTCTTCATTCAATCCATAACCTATAAAATTTACAACACTAAATGAAGCGTCAGCGCCTACAGTAAAGCTAAGAGATTGGTCGGACGCAACAAATAGATCGATCGAACCAAGTAGTGTTCCTTCTACGGACCGAATGTCCAATCGAAATGTTCCAGGTGAAAGATAGAGCAAAAATTTTCCATTCACATATCCGGTCGCGAAGTTTGAAAGAGCAAAGTTTTTGGTGGATGTATTTCCTGGTGCAATCGAAACTTTCGGATTTTTAATAAAATTACCATCTAAATCTTTTATTTGTCCCAATGCCCGCATCGTAGCCGTTGAAGTTGTTAATGTAGAGAAGCCGGCAACCGTGAGAAAAGTATTCGTAACGGTCTTAGTATCGTTTTCGGTTGGTGAGAGTAAGTTATTTACGACAGGATTGTAATAACAGCCTATATACGAAATGGATAAACTTACAATCGTTATTTTAAAATTAAATTTTAGCATACTAATCGATCGTTTATTTTTGCTTCTTCTTCTGGGATTCAAGTTCCTTTAAGTCTTTTTCTAAAAGTTCCAAGTCGACTTTTTCTTGTATGGAATCAATCTCTTGCTGTTTTTTGAAATCTGATGCCACGCCGTTTTTGATTTGTTCCACTTCTCGTTCAGAAATGAGTCGGTAACCGGTTCCATCACATACTTCAACGATGAGACTCTTTCTAGTTACTGTGATTAAAAATCCACCTAGCAAAGTAAATGCGATATCTTTGTATGTCGATCTTTGAGTGATTCGGATGGGTTTGTTATTTTTGGGAAGTAATTCGGAAAGTACAGGCTCTTTGAATCGAAACGCACCGAATAGCCAAAAATATTCTGGATATTCCGAATACTGCTCACACTTTTGAGCATAATTTGCCAAAGTTATCGTTTGTTGGGAAGAAGGTGAACCAAGGACAAAGGAATCTCGAAGTGTTGATTTTTGTACAGTATCGGAAGATTGGGCGACTTGATTTGAAATCTCATTGTCACGTTTTTCTTGTTCTTGTTTGGCTAAAATTTCTAATTTATGTTGTTCGATCAGACGCTGTTTTTCTTCTTCTCGTTTTGTTTCTTCTGCTTTTCTGATTTTGGCTTCATCTTCTTCCGCAAGGTCTTTATATATGATTTTGAGAACAGATTTTTTAGGAACAATGACGTGTTTCCCTTCGGAGGTAACAACTTCGACATGATCTAAATTTTGGCTTGAGACAGTACCTTTGATCGATCTTCCTTGTTTCAATAATACGGTATGTATTGGTAACAAGGAAAAAACGGGGAAAAAGAGAACTGTTAATAGGAGGAAGTTGAAAGTCAGCTTATTCAAAGTTTTCATTTATTTTTAGTACATTAAATATTTTTTATATTAATACTTCTACTTATTTTGAATAGTAGAAAAGCGATAATGGATTTTAGCGGATCTACTTATTTTCAACATTTGACACATTCAATTTTCTCTCGCATTCAGCAAAAAATATTCTGGAAACATTGTCCCCTGGAATGGCATTGAGAATTTCTAAAAACAATTCACGGGCTTCCTCATAATCTTGTCTTCTGTATGCTTCCAACGCAAAGGTATAGTCATCCTTCTTTGCTCTGAGTGCCTCCAGCTTGTCTGGTTCGTATCCATTCAATACTTCAACAACATAAACAGATTCGCTTTTTCCCTTTATGGAAACACGGTCGAGCAATCGATAATCAAAACCAAGATCTTCTGTCGCCTCAATAAAAGTATCTGCGCTAATGACAATTTCAGCACCAAACAATTTCGTAATGCCTTCAATTCTCGAAGCTAAATTGACAGCATCTGAAATCACTGTTCCTTCCATTCTTTCATGTTCTCCAAGGATTCCTAGAATCAGGTTCCCTGTATGTACGCCAATGCCGACTTTGATTGGTTGGTAATTATCTTTCACTCTGTTTTCATTGTATGTTCTTATTGCATATTGCATCTCGACAGCGGCACGTATTGCGTCATCTGGATGAGTGGGAAATAGCGCCATAACGGCATCTCCGATAAATTTGTCGATAAAACCGTTGTTATGACGGATGATCGGTCCTACTCTTTGCAAATATGCATTCAAAAAATCAAAGTTTTCTTTTGGTGAAAGACTTTCGGAAAATTCGGTAAAATTGCGAATGTCCGCAAAAAGAATGGTCATCTTTTTCTGCACCTGTTCACCGAGAGTTAGATCTCGTATATCCACCTTTCCAAGAAACGTTAAAAACTGTTTTGGGACAAAGCGG
>VYMD01000084.1_pt1 | contig 26552 bp, 24 predicted proteins | sample 5115311 | NCBI WGS metagenome assembly VYMD01 (sample SAMN12291779, study PRJNA351875) | freshwater metagenome | isolation source: freshwater lake | place: USA: Michigan, Wintergreen Lake | collected 2013-08-08
CTGCACCGAGGCCGCCGCGGGCGCCCCCTCGCCCCGCCGGGCCTGCCCCGAAATCGGTGATGTCGAGCGCGCCGTGATCACGCGCGAGTTCTCGCCGCAAGGCCTCAATGGCATCAAACGCCGCCAAGCCGCGTGTGGGAAGCACCTGTGTGGCCAGTTTATAGGCAAAGGGCGAATGCACCCCGTGCCCACCCCAGCGCGCGCACCACGCAAATTCAAGCCATACCCCCAACCGCCACAAGACCCAATCAAAGCGCATGCCCTAGGCGTGGTCGGCCGGGGGCGTGCCTGGCGCCTCGACGCTGGTGCTGGGCTTGCGACCGCCGTATTTGGCGATGAGGTAGTCGTCGTACATATCGGCGTAAGTGGCGATGCGGGCGAGGATGTTCTGCGCCTCGTCAGCATCCATGCCCTGACACTCGCGGATAGACTTCATCCACACCAAGCCTTTGTAAAGCGAGAATGCCACACCAAACAGTTTGTCGTTTAGGTGCAGCAGTTCTTCCATGAGGTGGGCCTGATTCTCGCCAGGTAGCTCCATCACCGGACTCATCACCTGATAATAGGCCCGCCCCTGCCGCTCGATGTGCCAGCAGTCGATCCACACCTGCGCCGAACCGTGCTGCAGATTCCACTGGCCGGGCTGCTGACCTCGGGCGGTGGCGGGGCTGATGTTGAGGGCCTGCAGGGCGGCCTCGATGATGGCGTGATAGGTGCTGAGGTTTTCCATGGTCGGGGGTATGATCGGGCGACCGAAAGTAGCGAAAAGGCCAACCGCTTGCGTTCAACCAATTGGCACAAAAGTCCTATCTAGCGAACCGATCATGCAGGCTCAGTCGACCAAGGCTCCCCACGACGTTTCAGCGGAATTCCGTCTGCTCGACGAGCTTTTCGATACGCTATTCCCGCTGCTGCGCAGCATCACTGGGCCGGGGGTCCGCGAGACGCTGCGACTGCTGCAGGCCCATATGCCGCTCGAGATTGGCAGGGTAAGCTCAGGCACACGTGTGCTCAACTGGACGGTGCCCCCCGAATGGTCGTGCACGGCGGCTGAGCTGCGCGGCCCAAATGGCGAACTCATTGTGTCGCTGGAGCAGTCGAACCTGCATGTGCTGAACTATTCGATGCCGGTAGACGAGCAGCTCGATCTCGACAGCCTGCAAGCCAACCTCTACAGCCTGCCCCACCTGCCTGCGGCGGTGCCCTATGTGACCAGCTATTACAAGCCTCGGTGGGGATTCTGCCTGTCGCAGCAGCAGCGCGACCAGCTCAGGCCCGGCCGCTATCATGCGCGCATCGAGGCCGAGCACGACCCCGCCGGAGAGCTCAATTGGGGCGATGTGGTGCTGCCGGGCGAGACCACTGACGAGGTGCTGATCAGCAGTTACATCTGCCACCCTAGCCTGGCGAACAACGAGCTCAGCGGCCCGCTCACGGCGGTGGCGCTCTTTCGGCGGTTGGCGGCCTGGCCGAGGCGTCGTTTCACCTATCGATTTGTGCTGCTGCCCGAGACCATCGGCAGCATTAGCTATTTGCATCAGCATGGCGCTCACTTGCGCAAGCATGTGGTCGGCGGAATCGTGCTCACCTGCCTCGGCGGGCCCGGAACGCTCAGCTATAAGACGAGTCGTCGCACTGATAGCCCGCTCGACCGCCTCGTGAGCTATCTGCATGCAAGCGAAGAGCAGGCTTTGCGCATCCGTCCGTTCACACCGACCGATGGCTCTGACGAGCGGCAGTATTGCTCGCCCGGATTCAACCTGCCTGTGGGTCAGTTTGCGCGCGCGGTGTATGGCGACTATGATGGCTACCACAATTCTCTCGATACGAAGGCGTTCATGACGATTGAGGCGCTCGTCCAGGCGGCGGATCAGATCGAGAGCATCCTGCGTCACCATGAGGTCGAGGGCTATTATGTCAATCGGCAGCCCTATGGCGAGGTCAAGCTCGACCAGCATCAGCTCTACCCCGACCTCAACAGCCACGATACCGCGCTGCACTCGAACAACATCCTGGCCGATTCGCGGCGCATGCTCAACGCCGTGCTGACCGTGCTCAATTACGCCGATGGTCAACACAGCGTGGTGGAGCTCGCGCAGCGCTGCGGCATTCGTTTTGATGAGACTGCGCAGGTCATCGGCCTACTGCAGTCCCGCGGCTTGCTCGACGGCCCCTTTCCTTTGCCTACCCCCCTACCCCCGCTGCCGTGAGGCTTGTTTTCTTGAGCGGCGACCATCCACGCCATCGCTATGTGCTCCATCAGCTGGGCGCCACAGGCCATCTCATCGGATGGGTGGCCGAGCGTCGCGAGGCCTTCGTCCCGAACCCGCCAGAGGGCCTGAATGCCCACGATCGCGCGCTCTTCGTGCGTCACTTTGCGCTGCGTGATGCGGCCGAGCGGCGGCACTTCCCGACCGAAGCCTTGGTCACGGCTGAGTGGCCGACACACTGGGTCACGCCCGACACGCTCAACCACGCCGAGACCATTCAATGGGTGGAACGCCTCAGGCCCGATGTGCTCATCAGCTATGGCGTGCACAAGCTGCATCCGGCCCTGATCGCCACGGCCCCACTTGGGCGCGCGTTCAACATCCACGGGGGCCTCTCGCCGTGGTACCGTGGCACGGCTACGCTGTTCTGGCCCTTTTATTTGCTTCAGCCGAACTGGGCGGGTATGACGCTGCACCTCTTGAGCGAAGCGATCGATGCCGGTGATATCGTGCACCACGCGGTGCCTGAACTGATGACCGGCGATGGGCTGCACGATGTCTCCTGCAAAGCCGTTCGGCAGATCGCAGATGAGCTGCCACTGCTGCTCAATCGCCTCGCCGCTGGCACATTGCCTCCCCCCAAGCCTCAGAGCCTCAACGGGCGTCTGTTCAAAGACCGCGACTGGCAGCCGGGTATGCTGCGCTTGATCTACGACGTGTATCAAGACTGCATCGTTGACCGCTGGCTCGCTGGCGAACTGCAGAGCCCTGACCCAACGCTCATCCGCGCGATTTGATCAGCCTGGCAGGTGGGGCGCCATCTGCAGCACCAGCTTCTCGGCGGCCTTGGCGGCGGCGTCGGCGAAGTCGCTCCCACTTGAGGCATAAAGGATGCTGCGGCTCGCATTGATCAGCAGCCCACCCCCCTCGCCCTCGACTACAGGGCTCAGGCCTGACTTGAGCACGGTCTCGAGGTCGCCCCCCTGGGCCCCCACGCCCGGCACCAGCAGCCACGATCGGGGGCTGAGCCCACGCACCTCAGCGAACTGCTCAGCGCGCGTGGCGCCGACCACATAGCCGAGCTCTCCGGCTCGATCCCAGGCTTGGCTTCGGGTCATGACGCGCTGCCAGAGCGGGGGCGTTCCCTCGAGCTGGAAGTCAGCCGCCCCAGGATTGGAGGTCAATGCGAGCAGGAAGGTCCACGAGCCAGCGCGCTCGAGAAAGGGCGCCACCGAGTCAACGCCCATGTAGGGGTTCACCGTCACGGCGTGGAATGCGAGCTCGTCGAGCAGGGCACGGGCATAGGCCTCGCTGCTGGGGCCGATGTCGGCGCGCTTGGCGTCAGCGATGAGCAGACTTTTCTCCGGCAGGATGTCGCGAAGGCGCCAGAGCGTGCTCCACCCCCCACGGCCCAGCTGCTCGAAGTAGGCGAGGTTGACCTTATAGGCGATGGCGAAGGGAGAGGTGGCCTCGACGATCGCGCGGCAGAAGGCATAGACCGGGTCGGCCTCGCCGTCGAGCGCCGCCGGTATCTTGTTCGGGTCGGGGTCGAGGCCCACGCACAGCACTGAGCGCCGCTTGAGCATCCGCTGGGTCAGCTCGCGCGGGGTCAGGCGTGTCATGATCTGAGGCTTAGCCGACCACCAGATAGGCCAGCAGGGCCACGATGCCAACCAGCATGAGCAGGGCATAGTTCTGCACGAGGCCGGTCTGCAGGCGCCGCAGCACGTCGCCCGTGACCGAGGTGACGGTACCCGTACCATCGACCACACCGTCGATCACCTTTTGGTCAAAGGCCATCACCACCCGATCGCCCAGCCACACAAAGGGCCGGATGATAAAGCGGTTATAGAACTCGTCGACGTAGTATTTGTTCTCGAGCGTGCGGTAGAAGCCGCCGAGCAGGCGCTTGACCCGGTCATCGCCCGCGAGGTCATGACGCCGATAGAGTGAGAACGCCGTCAGCACACCGATAAGCGCAATGCCGATCGACAGGCCGATGAGTATCCACTCGGTGGTGAGGTCGGCATGCAGCTCTCGGTTGGTGATCACGCGACCGCCTTCGGGTGCCAACCAGGGCGTGATGACGTTGTAATGCCCGTGGCCGATAACGGCAGGCAGGCCCACATAGCCGCCGACGATGGCCAGCCCGGCGAGGATCCACAGCGGGATCGTCATCAGCGGCGAGCTCTCGTGGGGATGATGGTCGTGGTGCTCATAGCGCTCTTGCCCCTCGAAGGTGAGGAAGGTGAGGCGCGTCATGTAGAACGCCGTGAGGAAGGCCGTGATCACACCCACCGTCCAAACGAAATAGTAGCTGCCCGCCTCGTAACCGGCGGCGAAGACCTTGCCGAGAATCTCGTCTTTGGAGAAGAAGCCCGAGAGCAGCGGGATGCCCGCGATGGCCAGGGTCGAGATCCAGAAGGTCCAACTGGTCGAAGGCATGTATTTGCGCAGGCCGCCCATGGTGCGGATGTCTTGGGGGTCGTGGGCCGCATGGGCATGCTCCATGGCGTGGATGACCGAGCCCGAGCCCAAGAAGAGGCAGGCTTTGAAAAAGGCGTGCGTCATGACGTGGAAGATGGCCGTGGTGAATGCCCCCGCCCCCAGCGCCATGAACATGAAGCCGAGCTGCGACACCGTCGAATAGGCGAGCACCTTCTTGATGTCGTTTTGTGCGATGGCGATGGTGGCCGCCACGATGGCGGTAAGCGCGCCGACGATCGACACAAACTCCATCACCCCAGGCGCCGTCAGGAAGATGACTGAGGTGCGGGCGATGAGGTAGATGCCCGAGGTCACCATGGTGGCCGCGTGGATGAGGGCCGACACGGGCGTGGGGCCGGCCATGGCGTCGGGCAGCCACACGTAGAGGGGAATCTGCGCCGATTTGCCGGTGGCAGCGATGAAGAGCAGCAGGGCCACCCAGAAGGTCAGGTCGGGCGCCAGTGGCGCAGCCAGGATGTCGGCATAGCGCAGGCTGCCCACCGCCCCGAAGAGCAAGAAGATGGCGATCAAAAAGGCAAAATCGCCGATGCGGTTGGCCACGAAGGCTTTCTGCGCGGCGGCTGCTTTGTCCATGTCTTTGAACCAGAAGCCGATGAGGAAGTAGGAGCAGGCCCCCACCCCCTCCCACCCCAGGAAGGTCACGACGAGGTTGTCACCCAGGATGAGGTTGTTCATCGAAAAGATGAACAGGTTCAGGTAGAGGAAGAACTTGTAATAGCCGGGGTCGCCGTGCATATACCCCACGCTATAAAGGTGGATGACTGCTCCCACGCCGGTCACGATCAGCGCCATCGTGATCGAGAGACTGTCGAGGTGGTAACCGAAGCCCACGCGCAGGTTCATCGTCTGCATCCACGAAAGGATCTCAAACGTGATGGGCGTGCCCGTGTAGTTGAAAAAGAGCCCGAGCGTGACGACGAAAGGAATGGCCACCGCCAGCGTGGCGACGGCACCGATGAGCGATTCCTGCTTGCGCAGGCTCGGCAGGAGGAAGCCGCCCAAGCCAATGAGGATAGCCCCCACAAGTGGCAGCAGAATGAGCAGCGGAGCGAGCGATTCGAACATAGCTGAGTCTAACGGGCTGGGCTTACCACTTGAAAATGTTCACGTCGTTGATGTCGACGTCTTGTTGGTTGCGGAAGATGGCGATGATGATCGCCAGGCCCACCACCGCCTCGGCCGCGGCCACGCACATGACAAAGAACACCAGCATCGAGCCGGCGGGGTTGTCATAGAAGCGTGAAAACGTGGCTAGCGTGAGGTTCACGGCGTTGAGCATCAGCTCGATACACGCAAAGACGATGATGGCGTTGCGCCGCGTCAGCACCCCCACCAAACCGATCGTGAACAGGGCCGCGCTCAGCGCGAGGTAGAAGTAGAAGGTGTCAATCAGGTGCATAGTCGAGCGGATCAGTCGCGAGACGTATCGATACGGTTACTTATGCTTTTTGGCGATGACCAGCGCGCCGATGAGCGCCGCCAGCAGGATCACCGAAATCATCTCAAACGGGAACAGGTAGTTGGTCATCAGCTGCATGCCCACCGGCTCAACCTTGCCAAAGGTGAAGCCCGCACGAGGGCCCATCAGCTGGTCAGACCCGCTAAAAGCATAGAGCAGTTCGGCCAAAAACGCGATGCCCAGTAAGAAGGCGGCCCCCCGCTTCCAGTCGTATTTGAACTCTTCGTCGGTCGACTCGTTCAGATTCAGCAGCATGACCACGAACAGGAACAGCACCATGATGGCGCCAGCGTAAACGATGATCTGGATGACGGCGAGAAACTCGGCGTTCAGCGTCAGGTAGAGCCCCCCGATGGCGAACATGTTGAGCACCAAGAGCAGGATCGAATAGATCGGGTTGCGCGCCAGGATGAGGCCAAAAGCGCCACCGAGGGCAATCACCGAGAGGGCGACGAAGGCGATCGTACCGAGGTCCATGCCCGTGGGGGTCTAGCGGTTAGGGGTGAGAGTCAGCCGATTGTGGGGGGCACGCCGCCGCCCATCAAGCGGCCGCTAAGTTGCACAGAAAACGGCTCGCCCCAATCGCCCTGCCGCAGTCTGCGCACCACCGCAGGGGCCTGCCCAAGACCGGTCGAGCATCCTATCCGGCCTTACATTCGCGCTAATGTGCCTGCATGAACTGCGCCGCCACGGGGTGGCCCTGATTTTCGCCGTTGCAATCTTGGGTTTCGGCTTCGCTCACGGCCAGGTCGTGGTGCTGACGCCCTATCCGCCCAGCCTCGACGACTCGCTCGATATCGTGTTCGACGCGAACCTGGGCAATGGCGCCCTTGCTGCCTTTGCAGGGCCGGTATATGCCCACTGCGGGCTGATCACCCCCGCCAGCACGAGCCTCTCAGACTGGAAGTTCGTCGTTGGCAACTGGGGCACCGCCGACGCCCGCGTGCGCATGACGCCCCTGGGCGGGGGGCGCCACCGCCTGCGAGTGCTGCCGCGCGCCTTCTATGGCCTGCCGATGGGGGCGGTCGACATCCGGTCGTATGCGTTTGTCTTTCGCAACGCGAACGGCTCGATCGTGGGCCGCTCGTCCACGGGCGGCGACATTTTTGTGAATGTGCCGCCGAGCGTGCCCACGCGCAGCGTGCAGAGCCACCAGCTGGTGCAGGGTCGGCTGCGTGTGTTCACAAAGACTGAGCTGTTCACCTTTCAGCTGCACGGCGACAGCGCCGTGCGCGCCTATTACCACCCGACGCAGGTCGAGCAGTTCGACAGCAACTATGTAGTGGTGCAGCCGGCGAACACCAGCCCCAGCTTCGCTGAGACCGACTCGACGCTCGAGCTAAGCAGCACGGGCATCCGCGTGCGCGTCACCAAGAGCCCCTTTACGGTGCGCTATTTCAGCGGGGCCACATTGCTCACGCGCGAGAGCTTTGGGTTCACCCCGCCCTCGGGAGGGCGGGTGGCGGTGGGCCTGGCCCTGCGCCCTGGCGAGACCCTGCAGGGCGGGGGCAGCCGCACCATGCCTGTCAACCGCCGTGGGCTCAGCCTCGACATGTATAACACGGCGATTTTCGGCTATCAGCAGGACAATGCGCTGAACCTCTGCGTGCCCTTTTTCGTGTCGAGCGCGGGCTACGGGGTGCTGTTTGACAACTGGCAGCCGGCACAGGCCGACCTCGGCGCCAGCTTTGCCGACGCGCTGCTCTACACAGCCGATGGGGGGCGCATGGGCTATTACATCGTGGCGGGGGGTAGTCCGGCCGGGGTGCTCAAGCAGTATACGGCCCTCACGGGCCGGCAGCCGATGCCTCCGCGCTGGGCCATGGGCTATCTGCAGAGCCGCTATGGCTATGAAACCGAAACCGAAACCCGCTCCATTGCCTCCCAGCTGCGCGCGGCGGGCTTCCCGCTCGATGGGCTCTTTCTCGACCTCTACTGGTTCGGCAGCCCGGGCACGATGGGCAATCTGAACTGGGACAACGCACGCTTCCCGCAGCCCACGCAGATGATGACCGACCTGCGCAACCAGGGAGTCCACACGCTGCTGATCACTGAGCCCTACTTCACGCTCAGCTCGACGAACTACAGCTTCTTGAACAGCAACAACCTGCTGGCCCGCAACGCGGGCGGCACGAGCTATGTCATCAACGGATTCTGGGCGGGGGCCTCGTCGCTGATCGACGTGTTTCGCCCCACGGCCGATGCGTGGTGGTGGCCGTTCTATCGGGCACGGGCCAACGAGGGCGTGGCCGCGTGGTGGTCAGATCTGGGCGAGCCCGAAGACCACCCCACCGGCATGGTGCACCACAACGGCGCCAGCGCCCGCAGCGTTCACAACCTCTATTCCTTCGTCTGGGCGCGCATGCTGTGGAACGGATACCGGGCTGAGTATCCGAACACGCGGCTGTTCAACGTCATCCGCAGCGGGTGGGCGGGGATGCAGCGCTTTGGCACCTTCCCGTGGTCGGGCGACGTGGACCGCAGCTTCGGCGCACTGCAGCGCCAGGTGCCGCTGATGATCGGCGCGGGCATGAGCGGCATCGCCTATATGCACACCAACGTGGGCGGCTTCACGGGCGGGGGGCAGAACCCCGAACTGTATGCCCGCTGGCATCAACTGGGCGCCTTTAGCCCCATCGACTGGTGCCACTCGAACATCAGCGTGCTGCCCGAGCCCATCTATTGGGACACCACCACGCAGCGCCGCGTGCGCGACGTGCTGCGCCTGCGTCAGCGGATGATCCCGTACAACTACAGCCTAGCGGCTGAGAACGCCCTCACCGGCACGCCCCTCATCCGCCCGATGGACTATGTCGCGCCCGGTCAGGCCGAGCTCGCCGCCCTCAACGACCAGTATTACTGGGGGCCTGACCTTGTGGTGGCCCCAGTGCTGCAGGCCGGGCAGACCACCCGCGCCGTGCGCCTGCCCGAGGGCGTGTGGAAGGACTTTTTCACGGGGCAGCGTTGGGCAGGGGGCAGCAGCATCATGGCCTTTGCGCCGCTTGACCGCATTCCGGTTTTCGCTCGCGCGGGGGCGCTCATTGCGCTGAGCCCCTATCGCCCGGCGCTCAGCACCTATACCGCCGACTCGCTCACGATCCGCTTCTTTGCCGACGCGGCGGTGAGCAGCAGCAGCGCGTCCGTTTACCACGACGACGGACTCTCGTTCAGTAGCCTAGCGGGAGGCCAGCACGAGCGCCTGCGCCTTGAGGCCAGCCACACCGGGCAGGTGGTGACGGTCAACCTGGCGCGCACGGGCGGCTTCGCAGGCGCGCCCTCGAGCCGACGGATGGAGTTTGAGCTGCCCGACCAGCCCTTTGCCCCGCAGGCGGTCACGTGGGCTGGGTTGAGCGTCCCGTCCACAGCAGACGCGGCCGCCTATCGCAGCACCATGGGCACAGCCTGGTTCTATGACGCCACGCGGCGTACCCTGTGGGTCAAGGCACCCTGGAACCACAGCGCCACGGCCCTCGTCATCACCTACCCCATGCCGACCTCGGTGGAAGGCGGTGTGGCAGCAGACCGAGGCCACGCACAGCTGCACCCAAACCCGGCGCGCGATGTGGTGACACTGCGACTCGACGACGCCGCAGTCGGCCGCTATCGCTTGCACCTCGTGGATGCCAAAGGGCAAACCGCCTGGACCGGCGAGCGCCAGCACGACAGCCCCGGCCCGGCCGAATGGCTGATCGGTCTGCCCTCGAACGTGTCAGCGGGTGCCTATTCGATGTGGGTGGAGGGGCCGGGGCTAAGTCATTTACTTCGCTTAGTAGTGGCGCGGTAGGGCCTGAGCCTCAGTTGGCCGAGGCCTGCTATTAACCTTTCTTTGGTTAGTTGGCTTCTGGCCTTGAGGGCATAGGGCATAGCTTAGCCCTGTAGGGGTGTGCCTAGCCCCACCCCTACTGTGTTACTCTCCCCCATCCAACTCTGTTCCCTATGAAGCGTTTTGCCGCACTCGCTGTCGGCGCAGCCCTGCTGCTCTCGGGCAGCGGCCCGCTGCTAGCCCAGCGTAAGAAGAAAGACGAGCCTGCCCCGGCCACCCCGCCGCCGGCTGCCCCGGCCAAAAAAGTAGAGCCGATCAAGGACAAGCTCAAGACAGCTCGCGCCTATCCAGGTCTGCTGCAGATGCACCAAGACACGGTGACAGGCGCGCTCTACATGGTGCTCAAAAAGAGCCAAGTCGGCAAGGAGTACATCTACTGGTCGTACATCGAGAACTCGCCCACACAACTGCCGGGCGGTGGTAAAGGCAGCTTCCGCGGCAACGGCATCTTCTCGATCGAGAAGTATTTCGACCGGATCGATTTCGTGCGGCAGAACACGAGCTATCACTTCGACCCGAACAACCCGATCAGCCGCGCCAAAGACGCCAACTTGAGCAATGCGATCTTGGCATCCAGCAAGATCGTGGCCAGCGACACAGCCACCGGCGAACTGCTCATCGAGGCCAACGGAGTGTTTCTGAGCGAGGCTCTGACCCAGCTCAAGTTCCCCTCGCCGCCCGGCGCGCCCCCGAGCTTTGGCCCTGGCCAGTTCTCGGCGTCGAAGTCGCGCGTGGTGAAGGTGCGCAACTATCCGGCGAACACCGACGTGGTGCTCGACTATGTGTATGAGAACCCCGTGCCCTGGTTCGGCGCCAACGGCGAGATCGCCGACCCGCGCGCGATGACCGTACGCATTCAGCACTCACTCATCGAGGTGCCCCAGAACGACTATGTGGCGCGTCGTGCCGACCCCCGTGTGGGCTATTTCATGGAATACATCGACGACCAGACCACCATCAAGTCGGCTAACTATGTCGACTTGATCAACCGCTGGCACCTCAAGAAGAAGGACCCTTCGGCGGCGATGAGCGAGCCCGTGGAGCCGATTGTCTATTGGATCGAGAACACGACGCCGCGCGAGTTCCGTCCGCTGATCAAAGAGGCCGCAGAGCGCTGGAACATCGCCTTTGAAAAGGCGGGTTTCAAAAACGCATTGGTGGTTAAAGAGCAACCCGACAACGCCGACTGGGATGCCGGCGACATTCGCTATAACGTGCTGCGGTGGATGGCCACGCCCAACCCGCAATACGGCGGCTATGGCCCGAGCTTCACCAACCCTCGCACGGGGCAGATTCTGGGTGCTGATATCATGCTCGAGTGGACCTTTATGGTCAACCGCATCAACAGTGCGAATGTGTTTGACCCCACCACGGCGATCGAGCACCCCGAGCACGCCACGCACGGCGGCCACCCCCGCCACCTGACCTGCTCAGCTGGCCATCACCTGCAGCTCAGCAACATGACGGGCTTTGCCCTGCTCGAGACCGCCGACGAGGCCGACGTCTATTCGCCCTCGCGCGACCAGATCAGCACCGGCGAACTGAGCAAGCTCGTGCCCGCCAGCCGCGCCCAGCTCGTGCGCGATGGACTGTTCTATTTGATCATTCACGAGATCGGTCACACGCTCGGCCTAGAGCACAACATGAAGTCGTCGAACCTGCTCAGCCCCACCGAGCTGAACAACATCACCCAGACCGAGAAGTCGGGGCAGGTGGGCTCGATCATGGAGTATCCGGCAATCAACTATGCGCTGACACGTGCCCAGCAAGGCAACTATTACAGCACCACCCCGGGCCCGTATGACCTGTGGGCGATTGAGTTTGGTTACTCGCCCGAGCTCGACGACGCCGCCAAGCGCGCTACCCACCTGGCCCGCAGCACCGAGCCCAAGCACATCTATGGCAACGACGCCGACGATATGCGCAGCCCAGGTGGCGGCATCGACCCGCGCGTGAACATCTATGACCTGTCGACCGACCCCGTGGGGTATTCGAAGCATATGATGGACATCGCCCGCACGGCCCTGCCTAAACTCAGCAGCCGGCTGGTCAAGCCCGGCGACTGGTATCAAGACCTGTGGACGGCCTATAACGTGCTGCAGGGTCAATATGGCGTGCAGGCCTATGTGACAGCCTGCCACGTAGGCGGGGTGTATGTAAACCGGAGCGTGAGCGGCCAGCCGGGCGCGCAGCCGACCTATACGCCCGTGCCCGCCGAGCAGCAGAAGCGCGCGATGAAGCTGCTGGCCGACTATGTGTTCGCCCCGACGGGTTATGCCACCGACGCGAGCCTCTATACGATGGCGGCCCGTGAGCGGCGTGGCTTCAATTTCTTCGGCACGGGCGAAGACCTGCGCCTGCACAACCAAGCGCTGGCGATGCACCGCCGTGTGCTCAGCCACCTGCTGCACCCGGCCACCACGCGCCGCATCACCGACACGCGGCTCTATGGCAATGCGTATTCGCTGAGCGAGATGATGAACGACCTGACCGGCGCCGTCTTCAGCGCTGATCTGGCTGGCACCGTCAACACGATTCGGCAGAACCTGCAGACGGAGTATGTGAACGGGCTCATCGCCGCCTCGGGCCTAGGCAAAACCCTGAGCCCGGCGGCCGCAGCCTATGACCACATCACCCGCCGCGAGGCCTTCACTCAGCTCAAGCGCATCGACGGCATGCTCGCCACCGCCCCTGGCACCGGCGACACGCAGAAGCACCGTGCCTACTTGCGCTTCTTGATCGACACCGCCCTCGACGACTAAGTCGCCCGGGGCTCCCAACGCAGCGCGGCCACCCCGATGGGGTGGCCGCGCTGCGTTGGGGCCGTTTACTGCTTCGGGGCGGGAGTGGGCGGTGTCGCCAGTAGCCACTGCACCCCCTCGGCGAAGCGGCGGCGCCAGAAGGCCTCGTTGTGCTCGCCCAGCGAATCGACCAGCAGCACCTGCTGGCCATCGTTCAAACCAGCCGCACGCAGGCTGTCAGCCATACGCTGGGCGTCTTTCACAACGCTACCCCAACCCTGCTGAGGGCCCTCGCGATAGCCCGCCAGCTGATAGATGCGCACCCCAGCAGGCGCCCGCCGAGCCCGCTGATAGATTTGGGGGTCGTTGATCCAATAGGCCGGTGAGAAATCGAGCGCCCCGTCAAACACACTCGGATAGCTCAACTGCCCGTAGAGCGCCATGAGTCCGCCGAGCGAGGCGCCACCGATGTAGTCGCGGTCGTCGGTGCGGTAGCTCGACTCAACGTAGGGCTTGACCCGCTGTAGCAACCAGTCAAAGGTGAGCTGACCGAGGCCAGTCTCGGTTTTCTTCTCGTCCTTCTCAAAGACATAGGGGGTGTATTCACGCGTGCGCCGCGCGCTGCCGTGGTCAAGGCCCACCACGATCAGGTCGAGGCGCATCGAGTCGAGCGTTTCGTCCACGCCCCACTCGCCCACAAACGAGGTCGTGTCGTCGAACAGGTTCTGCCCATCGAAGAGGTAGAGCACCGGGTAGCGGCGGTCGGGATGCTCGGCATACCCCGGCGGGGTGTAGAGCCATACCCGACGGGTGGCCACACGCGCATCAGGACCTGACAGCTCAGCGGCGGCGAAAGTGTCGATGCGCGTCACCGAGGGGCGCGCGGTCGAGACCCGACCTTTCGCCTGACGCGCGGCGGGTGTGCAGGCATTCAAAGCCAAAACCAGCACGGCGAGGGCCAGCCCACCGAGGCGAAATAGGGTATTCATGCCACTAATGTGCGCTTTGCTTCGCTTGGGTCGGCGCTTGGGGCTCTGTAGGGCGGAGCAGCCACTGCGCTGCGGCCGGGAAGGCGCGGCGCCAGAGGGTCTCGTTGTGTTCGCCCAGCGAGTCGGTCACCATCACCTGATCAGTTACGCCATGTCGGCGCAGGCTGTCGCCCACCTGGTGCATGTGCCGCACGACCATGCCCCAGGCCTCTCGGTCCCACTCACGGTAACCCGCCAGGTGATAATAGCGTTGACCTGGGCGCGCGTGCCGCGCCGCATAATCATAAATACCTGGCGCGGGCATATAGGCCCCCGACAGCACCAGCGACGCGCTGAAGGTCTCGGGGTGCGTCAGCTGACCATAGAGCGCCATGAGCCCGCCCAATGAGGCACCACCCACGTATTGCGTGCCGTTGGTGCGATAGGTGCTATCAACCCAGGGCTTGATGCGCTGCAGCAGCCAGCGATAGGTCAGGTGGCCCCCACCCGTCACGCGCCGCCACATGTCGCGCCCATCGGGGCTCGGGTAGCGCAATGGGATGTATTCATACGCCCGCCGCGCGCCGCCGTTATCGAGGCCGACGACGATGCAGTCGAGGCCCAGCGAGTCGAGGGCCTCGTCGATGCCCCATTCACCGATGAACGACGTGGCCGCATCAAACAGGTTCTGCCCGTCAAAGACATAGAGCACTGGATAGCGTCGCGCGCTGTGGCTCAGATAGCTCTTGGGCACATACACCCACAGACGTCGGTGGGTGACAGGCCCGTGGGTGTCGGCCAGTTCCGGCGCTGGAAACTGATCGTAGCGATAGACGCGCGCCACGGCGGTGCTGGGGCGCTCAGGGCGGTGCACGACGCGCTCGGCTGGGGTGCAGGCGAACAGGGCCACAAGCCCAAACAGGAAACTCAAACTAGACCAACGCATGCGCCGAAGATAGCAGTGTAACTTGGCCCACTCACCTGACCCCACCCCATGCGTTTCGAAGGCACCGACCGCTACGTCGCCACCCGTGAGCTTGGCCTGGCTGTGCAGGCCGCCGCCACCCTGCAGCGCCCCCTACTCATCAAGGGCGAACCCGGCACTGGAAAGACGCAGCTGGCCTATGAGATCGCCGCCGAGCTCGTCGCACCCCTCTATACATGGCACGTTAAAAGCACGACCAGCGCCCACCAGGGCCTGTATGAATACGACGCCGTGGCGCGCTTGCGCGACAGCCAACTGGGCGACCCGCGCGTAAACGACATCGCCCACTACATCCGCCGGGGGCCGCTGTGGCAGGCCTTCGATGCTGACGAGCGCGTGGTGCTGCTGATCGACGAAATCGACAAGGCCGACATCGAGTTCCCCAACGACCTGCTGCAGGAGCTCGACCGCATGGAGTTCTACTGCTATGAACTCGGCCTGACCGTGCGCGCCAAGCACCGGCCCATCGTAGTGATCACCTCGAACAACGAGAAGGAGCTGCCCGACGCCTTCCTGCGCCGCTGCTTCTTTCACTACATCGCCTTCCCGTCAGAGGAAACGATGCGCCAGATCGTGCGCACGCACTATGGCGAGCTGCCGCGCGAGCTGCTCGACGCCGCGATGAAGGTGTTCTACGGCATTCGGCAGGTGCGCGGCCTGCGCAAGCGGCCCTCGACGAGCGAGCTGCTCGACTGGCTGCGCCTGCTCATCGCCGACCAGATCAGCCCCGCCGAGCTCGACGCCCTGAACCTCGAGCGCGGCGAGCTGCCCCAGTATGTGGGCGCACTGCTGAAAAATGAACTCGATTACCAGCTCTTCGCCGTCGGGCAGCTGCGCCCGAGCATGGGCCGCTGACGCTAGCCTCGCGCGCATGTTCCTCCGCCTCTTTCTCGCGCTGCGTGCCGCCGGGCTGCCCACCAGCCTGCGCGAATACCTCGACCTGCTCACGGCCGTGCGCGCCGAGCTGCCCTCCTACCGCGTCGAAGACTTCTATGCCCTAGCGCGCACCACCCTGATCAAGCACGAGCGGCACTACGACACCTTCGATCGCGTCTTTGCGCTTTACATGCAGGGCATCGAGCGGCTCGACATTTCGCTCGTGGCCGAGGTGCCCGAGGCCTGGCTGCAGGGCGAGGGCCTGCCGCTGACGCCCGAAGACTGGGCCACCATCGAGGCCCTCGGCGGCCTCGAGGCCCTGCAAGAGCGCCTGCGTCAACTGTTAGAGGAACAAGACGAGCGCCACGCGGGCGGCACCCGCTGGGTCGGCCCCGAGGGCACCTCGCCCTATGGTCAGCGGGGCGCCAACCCCGACGGCCTCGCCATGGGCGAGGGCCAGGCGCGCCGCGGCCGCCCCTGGAACGACCGCCCCTATCGCGACCTGCGCGACGACCTCGAGCTCAACACCCGCGCCATCAAGCTGGCCCTGCGCCAGCTGCGCCGCCTCACTCGTGAGGGCATCGCCACCGAGCTCGACCTCGACACCACCATCGACCGCACCAGCCGCAACGCCGGTCTGCTCGACCTCGCCTTCGAGCCCGCGAAACAGAACCGCGTGAAGGTGCTGCTGCTGATCGACGTAGGCGGCTCGATGGACCCTTATGCCCGCCTGTGCAGCGAGCTGTTTTCGGCGGCGCGGCACGAGTTCAAGCATCTCGAGCAGTTCTACTTCCACAACTGCATCTACGAATACGTGTGGCGCGACAGCAGCCTGCGCAACACGCGCGGCGGGCGCGTGGCCACCGCCGAACTACTACGCACCTACGGCCCCGACTATAAGCTGATCGTCGTGGGCGACGCCGCGATGAGTCCGTATGAACTGATGGCGCCCGGCGGTTCGCTCGACCACCCCAACCCGCTGCCGGGCATCGAGTGGATCGGCCGACTCGTCAGCCACTATCCCGCCGCTGTGTGGCTCAACCCCGAGCCCGTGCGCTATTGGTCGGGCACACACACGCTGCAGGTGGTGCAGAAACGTATGGAGGGCCGCATGTTTCCGCTCACGCTCGAGGGCCTGGCCGAGGCCGTGCGCCACCTGAAGCGGCCCAACCTGCGGCCCGAGGGCTGGCAGCGCCGCGCTGCGTAGTTGCCCTTATCTTGTTCAAAATGCCAGATCGCCTGCGTCGCACCCTCATCACCACGCTGCTCGTCGGGGTAGGCCTGATTCATCTGCTGCCGGTGGCGGGTGTGCTCGGCGCCGAGCAACTGACCCGCCTATATGGTGTCCCTACTGGCGAGCCGAATCTGCTGATCCTGCTGCAGCACCGTGCGGTGCTCTTTGGCCTGCTCGGGGCCTTTTTGGTGTTCGCGGCCTTTCGCCCTGCTTATCAGGGCGCGGCGCTGGTGGCGGGTTTCATCAGCGTGCTCAGCTTCCTGCTGATCGCGGCGCTGGTGGGCGACACCAACGCGGCCCTCGCCCGTGTGGTCTGGGTGGACTGGTTGGCGTTTGCCGCTTTACTCGTCGCGCTCTTGCTGCGCCAGCTGCCCCAGCGGCCGTAGTTCAGAGCGACTCAAAGAGGTCTTCGAAGCGGTAGAAGCCCCGCTTGCCCACGCACCACTGCGCCGCATAGCAGGCCCCCTCGGCGAAGCCCTCGCGTGAGTGCGCGGTGTGCCGCAGTTCGAGGCTCTCGACAGGCGAGGTCCAACCCACGGTGTGGGTGCCCGCGATGGCCCCCGCGCGAATGGCCCCGATGCACAGCTCGTGGGGTGCGGGTGGGCGGCGGGCGAGGTCGGACGTGCTGACCACCGTCGTCTTGCGCGGATGCGCGCGCATCAGGTCGTCGGCCAGGCGTAGGGCGGTGCCCGAGGGGGCATCGGCCTTGCCGGCGTGGTGGCGGTCTTCGATATAGGGGTCGAAGCTGGGGTGGGCGTTCATCCACCGAGCCAGGGCGCGGTTGAGCTGCATTAGCAGATTCATCCCGATCGAGAAGTTCGCCCCCACCACGAGCGTGCCGTCGTGCTGCCCCACGAGGGCCTGCGCCTGGGGCAAACGCTCGAGCCACCCAGTCGTGCCCACCACCACCGGCACACGGCGCGGCAGCAGACGCTCGAGCGTGGGCATCACCGCCTCGGCCTGGGTGAAGTCAATGGCCACATCGGTCGTGTCGGGGCCGATGGCCTCGATGGCGGTGGGCGACTCGGCCGTCACGCGGTGGCTGACCGTCCAGCCGCGCGCGACGGCGGCGGCCTCGACCGCCTGGCCCATGCGGCCCATCCCGATCAGGGCGATGCGCATCAGCTAGCCGTTGAGGGATGAGCAAAGCTGGCTAGGCGTCGGTCGAGCGTGGCACTCACGCGGCCGGTCAGCAGGGGCGTCCAGCCCAAGATCCAGCCCAGCGGACCAAAGGCCATGCGGTGCCAGGCCCAGGTGTCAAAGCGGTCTTCGTAGCGGTAGAGACGGCCCTCGCGCAGCTCGACGGGGGTGCTAATGCAGTTGGCGATGCGCCGACCTGTGAGGGTAAAGGTGTAGTGTGCCGTCCACTGTACGGTGGCGTGGGTCGCGTCATGCACGCTCACGCTGTGCACCTCAAAGCGGCGGTCGGGCGTGCGCCCCGCGCAGAGCATGCGGATCATCGCCACCACGCCTGCACCTTTCCGTTCACCAAAGAAGGGGTCTCTGAAGCTCACCTTGGGATGCAGTTGCGCTAGGCAGGCCTCGGACGCCCCCCGCTCGAAATCGGCGTAGAACTGGCGCAGCTGAGCCTCAAGCGCGGTGGAAGGGGTAGACATGGTCGTAAACATACGCCTGCGGCGCAAAGCGCTAGCTTTGCACCCGCTTGATTTGCCCCTGTCTATGGACGCGCCCCAGCCGCCCACCCCCGACGCCTCGCATGCCCACGCGGCTGCCCCCTCGCCCACCACGTTGCGCGCCTACGTGCGCTCAGGCGAGTTTTGGATGACGCTGGGCACCGGTGTGGGCATACTACTCGTTATCGGCGTGCTGCTGCTCTTCGTGCTGCTGCCGCTGCTCACGCGCCAGGGCGCCAGCCGCACCGTGCCCACGCTCGCTAAGCTCAGCTATGCACAGGCCCTCGAGCGCCTCGACGCTCAGGACCTTAACGCCACCGTAGTCGACTCGCAGTATCAGCCCGGCGCCGAGCCCCTGACCGTCATCACCCACACCCCCGCCGCAGGCGAGCAGGTCAAGCCCGGCCGCACCGTCTATCTGGTCGTGGCCAAGCAGCGCCCGCCCACCATCCGCCTGCCCGATATCATCGACGTGAACCTGCAGCAGGGCCGCTATCTGCTCGAAACCTGGGGCCTCAAGGTCGGGCGGGTGAGCTACGTGCGCGGCGATGCTACAGACCTCATCTTGCGCGCCGAGGCCGAGGGGCGCGCGCTCAAGCCCGGCGACCCCATCCGCGCCGGCACGCTCGTAAACCTCGTCGTGAGCCAAGGTCCTGGTCAGCAGTCGGTGGCCCTGCCCGACCTCATCGGACTCAAACTCAGCGACGCCACCAGCCGACTCAACAACGCCCGCCTGGCCGTGGGGGTGGTGCGCTACGGCCGTTCGGCTGAGTTCCACGAACCCGGTATTGTCTACCGCATGGTCCCACCCCATCGCCCCGACGCCGAGCTCACCGAGGGCTATGCCGTGGACCTATACGTCACCGGCGAGCGCACCGAGGTGGACGAAGTGGGCAAGCCCGGCGGCAACTGATGCAGAGCGCTCGATTTAAGCCGGTGCTGGTGACGCATGAGCGTCACTGGCAACGGTCGTTTATCAAGAACAACTTCAAAAAGGTCTATTCTGACCACGGGGTACTCGAGATTCGCGAGGGCTCAGTTCATTTCGAGGGCGTTAAGCTTCAGTTCGACTTCGGCGAGGTGCTCGAGGTCAAACGGATGGCTTCGGTTGCCAATCGAACCAAATCAGATCATTCCATCTACGTGGCTGGGCCTAGCCTGGCAGCTCTTATCATTGTTTGGAAGCTGTTCCAAGCGTTTGACAACCCACAGCTAGCGACGTGGATTTCGGCCTTTGTTGCTGGCCCCATCATGCTCTTTGCCGCGTATCACCTGCTGCGTGTGGAATCGTGGAAAACGCCGTGGGTCGAAGTGCGATTGGTCAACGCAAACAAGCTTGAGTCGAAACTCTATCTCATGGTGACCCACCCGATCAAGTCGATTTTCAACCGCGGCCAAACACAAACGCTCGCCGAGGCCCTCACGCAACTGATCTCGCCCGCCCATGCCCGTTGACGTGCTCGCGCTCTGCGCCCACCCCGACGACGCCGAGCTCGGCTGCGCGGGCACCCTGCTGCACATGCAGGCGCTAGGCTATCGCATTGGCGTCATTGATCTCACCCGTGGCGAGCTCGGCACCCGCGGCACCCCCGAACTGCGGGCGCAAGAGGCCGCCGACGCCGCGCGCATCCTTGGCCTCGAGCTGCGCGAGAACCTCGGCCTGCCCGACGGCTTCTTTCAAAACGCAGAGCCACACCAGCGGGTCATCATCCGCGCCCTGCGCACGCACCGCCCCCGCATCGTTATCACCAATGCCCCGCGCGACCGCCACCCCGACCACGGCCGTGCCTATGCGACCGTGCGCGAGGCGTGCTTCCTCTCGGGGCTGCGCCGTATCGAGACGCACGACGCCGACGGCCGCCTGCACGAGCCCTGGCGCCCGGGCCGTGTGCTCGGCATGATCCAAGACCAGGCGCTCGTGCCCAGCCTCATCCTCGACATCACGGCGCACTGGCCTCGCAAGCTCGAGGCGATCCAGGCCTTCCGCTCGCAGTTTCACGACCCTGGCTCGAGCGAGCCCGTCACCCACATCAGCCAGCCGACCTACTTCGACTTCCTGCGCAGCCGCGCCCGCGTGCTGGGCCACCAGATCGGCGTCGAATACGGTGAAGGCTTCATCCTCGAGGAGCCCGTAAAAGTCGGTGACCTCATGAGCCTAATCTAGAGCCAGACTTCTTTGGCGGCGTACAGCAGAAAAAGTCCCAGGCTATAGGCCCCCCAACGAGGCAGGTCGACCACTTCGCCCATGCGCACGCCCGCGCTGCGCAGGGCTAGCAGCAGATAGACCTTTTCATAGGCATATGCCGTTAGCGCTGCTAGCGCAGGCGCGTAGAGCCCCAGCAGCGGCAGCAGCGCTAGGGTAAGGCCCACGTGCAGGATCAGTTCGGTCATGCTGGCCGTGACCAGGGCGCGCGTGTGGCCGAGGCCTAGCAGCACCGCCTGCGGCAGCAACACGCGCACGATCACCAGCAGGGCGTAGAGGTCGATCAGCCGCGCCGCCTCAGCAAAGGCCGGCGGATAGACTGCCCCCACGAGCACATCGCTCATGAGCAGAATCACCGCCGTCGCCCCGAAGCAAATGGGTAGAAGCTGCGCGTGCTCGCGGCGCAGCTCGACCAGCGCAGCTACGCGGTCGTTGGCCCAGGCCGATTGTGCCAGGCGATGGGCCATGGCGCTGCTCACCGCCGTGGCCAGCACGAGTGTCAGCGGCAGCTCGCGCGCGCCGTAGCGAAAGGTGAGGAAGGCCTGCTCGCTCAGTGCCCCACGCACCAGCACGGCGTCGAGCGCGTCGGCCCCCGCTGCCGCGAGCGCTGAGAGCAGCAGCAGACCCCAGAGCGGCCAGGGAAAGCGTTCCCGTGTCTGCTCGGTGCCCCACAGTCCCGTCGTCATGCGCTGCAGCGGCGGGCGCAGCAACAGCCGCAGTGCCATCACCAGCCCGAAGTAAACCAGCGCCGCCTCGGGCGCCCCTAGCGCAACCGCCCCCGCGAGTAGCGGTAGGCCTAGGCCCTGCACGAGGCCCAGCTGCAGCAGCAGGCCCAGCTGCCGCTGGGTGAGCGCGCTCAGCTCGAGCAGCGGGGCAGGGGCTAGGCTCAGCAGCAGGCCCATCGCCAGCAGCGGCACCGTGGGCGCGTCGCTCAGCGCCGCCATCAGCGCCAGCACGCCAGCAGCACCCATCACTAGCAGGGCCCCTACCTGCTGGAAGCCCAGCAGAACCCCGCGCTGATCAGCAGGGGCTGCCGCCCCAAGCGTGCGCAGGTAGGCCTGGCCGAGGGCCGTCAGAATCGGGCCCGCCGCTAGCGCCGTCAGCGCCAGCACGCCCTCGATGTCGGCCAGCAGGCGCACGTCGCTTACCCCCCACGCAAAGCAAATAGACACCCCCAGCGCCCCCACGGTCCGCAGCAGCTGATAGAGCTGCCAGGCGCGCGTCGGGGTCAGGGGCCTCCACATCGAGTCTAAACTGCGGGCGCAAGATGCAGGCTGCGCGCTGACGCCACTAACTCACCACCTTTGTAGTGTTCAAGTAGTATCTATTTCAAGAGATGAATAAAAAGCACATCGTCATCCTCGGTGGCGGGTTTGGCGGCTTAGCCCTTGCCAAGGGCCTTCGCAGTGCTGCCGTGAGCGTCACGCTCATCGACCGCTCGAACCACCACCTTTTCCAGCCCCTACTCTATCAGGTGGCCTTTGGGGCGCTCTCGCCCGCCGACATCGCCACGCCCTTCCGCCAGATTTTTGCCAAACAAACCAACATCACCGTGCGAATGGATGAGGTCACGGCCATCGACCGCAGCGCACGTAGTCTCGCACTCGCCTCAGGGCAGTCGGTTAGCTATGACCAGCTTGTCATTGCCGTCGGCAACCAACCCACCTACTTCGGTCACGATGCCTGGCCCGCTCACGCCCCGGGACTCAAAGAGCTGACCGACGCGCTCGAGATTCGCGACAAGCTTTACCGCGCTTTTGAGAATGCCAGCCGTCACGCTCTGCCCGCGCAGCGCGCGGCCGATCTCACCTTCGTCATCGTGGGCGGTGGGCCCACAGGCGTCGAACTCGCTGGGGCCTTTGCCGAGATCGCCACGCGCACCCTGCGCGCCGACTTTCGCAACCTCGGCCCGCGCGAAGTGCGCGTGCTGCTGATCGAGGGTGGCGACCGCATCCTGCCTGGCATGCCGCCCGAGCTCTCGGCCGCCGCTCTGCGCGACCTCGAGCGCATGGGTGTCGAGGTGCGGTTGAACACGTTTGTTACCGATATCACCGAGTCTGGTGTGCGCCTAGGCAACGAGTGGGTGGCCTCGCACAACGTCGTCTGGGCCGCTGGCAACCAAGGCGTGCCTCTCTTAGCTACGCTCGGCACCGAGCGCGACCGCTCAGGCCGCGTCATCGTCGAGCGCGACCTCAGCCTGCCCACCGACCCTGACGTCTATGTGATCGGCGACGCCGCCTGCTTCATCGACACCCACGGGCGCGACCTACCCGGCGTCAGCCAAGTGGCCATGCAGCAGGGGCGCTACCTCGCCCGCCTGCTGCCGCGCGACCTGCCCAAGGCCGAACGCCCGCCGTTCTCCTACACCGACCTAGGCATGATGGCCACCATTGGGCGTTCATCAGCGGTGGCGGTGGTATTCGGCTTTCGCTTCTCGGGCTTCTTAGCTTGGTTGCTGTGGTGTTTCATCCACGTGGCCTACCTCATCGAGTTTCGCAGCCGCCTGCGCGTTATGATCGAGTGGATCTGGTACTACCTGACCTTCCGGCCCGGCGTGCGCTTGCTCTACCGCAACCGCGGCCGGGTCGCGGGCTGGTCGTCGGCCAGTTAGTTGGGTCCATTTGTGCGCGGCGCTCGCTGCAGGGCCCAGATGTGCCCCAGCGGCCGCTGCACCACCAGATAGGGCGTGCCCAATCGCCCTTTGAACGAAGGCACGTATTCCGCTAGTTCGTACTCGAAGGCCTTGTCCCCCTCGAGGTGTTCGAATAGCACCTCATACACCAGCTGCCCCTCGGCGTCGCGGCGGTAATAACGGGCTGTCGGGTCATCTGCCCGGTCGAGCCGCAGGCCCCAGCGCACATGCTGGTTCGTGCCGTCTTTGTACCAAAATGTACCCGTGCCGTTGCCGTGAAGCTCGAGGCGCACGCGCCCGAAATCGTCGGCATAGCGCCCCACCAGCTCGGGCACGTCGAAGGTCACCGGATGCGTCGCACCCGTGGCCCTTAGCTGTTGCACGCTGCCGGTCACACCAGGATTGCGCCGCGGCTGGGCCCAGCAGGGGCTCGCGAGAAGCAACACCAAGAACAGGCTGACACGCATACTTGCCTTACAAGCAAGATTCGCGCCGAGCAGGTTCCAGTCGAATCGGTCTAAAAGTTCATGTAAGAGAAATACTGGCGTTGGCCGTTGGGCGACACGCCCTCGACCACCATTCGACCACGCCCGCCCGCCAGCAGCTTTTCGATCTCGCGGGGGTTATCTGGGGTCACGTTGTTGATGCTCACGATGACGAAGCCCTCGGGCAGGCCCAGGCGCCCGATCAGCCCCGAGCGGATGTTCTGCAGACGATAGCCGCCCCCCACGCGCAACTTGGCCTGCTCGGCCTTGCTCAGCGGAATCAGCTCACAGCCCAGCGGCTCACTGCGGTACACCTCCTTTTTGGCCACCGTCGTCGTGCCGTCAGCGCCCACCAGCATGACCGTCGCGTCAGCCTTCGCCGCGCCACGGCGATAGCTCACCTTCACCCGATTGCCGGGGCGATAGGCCGATAGGTGCTCCAAGTATTCGGCCTTGGTGTTCACCGGGCGGCCGTCGAGGGCGGTGATCACGTCGCCTGTGCGCAGGCCCGCAGCTTTGGCCGGGCCCTCGGCCTCGACCTCTTGCACCCACACCCCGCTCCAGTCGTCGGTGGTTAGGTTGGCGCCCACCTCGCTGTCGATATCGACCACCTCAGCGCCCAAGAACGCGCGCTGCACCTCGCCAAACTCAGTGAAGTCTTTGATCACCTTGCCCACCAGGTTCGAGGGGATGGCAAAGCCGTAGCCCGAATACTGCCCGGTGCGGCTAGCGATGGCGGTGTTGATGCCGATGAGTTCGCCGCTGACGTTGAGCAGCGCTCCGCCCGAGTTGCCGGGGTTGATCGCCGCATCGGTCTGGATGAACGACTCGATCGGGAAGGCCGAGTTCACGATGTTGATGTTTCGCCCCTTGGCCGAGACGATACCAGCCGTCACCGTATAGTTCAGGTTGAATGGGTTGCCTACGGCCACGACCCAGTCGCCGATGCTCACCTGGTCACTGTTACCTAGTCGAATGGGCGTGAGGCCCTTGGCGTCGATCTTGAGCAGGGCCAGGTCGGTGTTCGGGTCGAGGCCGATCACCTTGGCTTTATACACGCGCTTGTTCTGCAGGCTCACCTCGATCACATCGGCCTGCGCCACCACGTGGCGGTTGGTCACCACATAACCATCGGGCGAGACGATCACGCCCGAGCCTGCACTCGAGAGCGGTCCGCGCTGACCAAAGAAGTCGAAGAAGGACCAAAACTCATCTGCCGAGGCCCGTGCGTTCGACAGGCTCTTGATAAAGACGACGCTTTGGGTGCCCGCCGCCGCCGCCGTGCCGAAACTGGTCGGCACCTCACCCACCGCCACTTCGGGCCGCACCTCGCCACGCTCGAGGCCCGCCACGCGCACCGGCGTGAGCGACTGATAGACCACCGAGTCGCTCTCGGGCCACACCACCCGCAGCAGCACGCTGCCGATCAGGCCACCCACTAAGCCTACCCCCAGTGTCAGCAGCAGAGTCCGGGCTTGAGTCATCACATTCCAGTTCATCACCGCAATCAGTTTAGCTGTCTGCACAAAAATACAGCGCGGCTGAGGGGTCAAGCGCAGCTTAACACGCCTTAACGCCTGCGACTACCGCTACATTTGCGCCCTTGTCTTCTCGCTCTGCTATGGCCCGCCCACGCCCCAGCCTCGACAGCCTCGTTGAGGGCTTGCGCGCGGGCGACGCTGGCTCGCTCAGCCGCGCCATCACGCTCGTCGAGAGCCAGCTGCCCGCCGACCGACCGGTGGCGCATGCCCTGCTCGACCGCGTGCTACCCCACACCGGCGGGGCCTATCGCCTAGGCATCACCGGCAGTCCCGGCGTGGGCAAGAGCACTTTTATCGAGGCCTTTGGTCTGCACGCCCTGACTGCAGGCGCGCGCGTGGCCGTGCTGGCCGTCGACCCGAGCTCTCCCCTAAGCCACGGCAGCATTCTCGGTGATAAGACCCGCATGCAGCTATTGGCCCAGCACGCAGGGGCCTTCATCCGCCCCTCGCCCGCCAGCGGCGCCCTCGGCGGCGTGGCCCGCGCTAGTCGCGAAACGCTGCTGCTGTGTGAGGCGGCCGGTTATGATCTCATCATTGTCGAGACCGTGGGCGTGGGTCAGAGCGAGCTGATCGTGCGCGACATGGTCGATGCTTTCGTGCTCCTGCAGATGCCCGGCGCGGGCGACGAACTGCAGGGCATCAAGCGCGGGATCATCGAGATGGCCGACCTCATCGTGGTCACCAAGGCTGATCCCGACCAGCCCGCTGCCCTCCAGCGCGCCCGCCTCACCCAGGCCGACCTGCGCTTGGCCCTGCACCTGCAACCCCCGCCACCCTCGGGCGAACCTGTCGAGGTGCTGCTCTGCTCGGCCCCCAGCGGCGTGGGCGTGGCCGAGGTGTGGCAGCAGCTCATGCAGCTGCGCCAGGCGATGCAGACCTCGGGCCACTGGGCGCGCCAGCGAGCACAGCAGCAGCTGGCCTGGTTCGACGCCGCCCTGCGCGCCGCCGTGTGGGATCATTTCGTGCAGGCCCAGGGCGCCACAGTAGCCCGCTTCCGGGCGGCCGTGGCCGAGGGGGCGCTCACGCCCTCAGCCGCCGCCGAGCGCCTGCTCGAGGGCCCTACCTTCGCCTCGTCTTAGATCTATCGCCCGACACTACCCGTGATGACGCCCTACGACCAGGTGTTCACCCTTCTGCTGCTGATCGTGCCGACGGCGCTGGCGCTGACGGCGGGGGCGCTCGTGTTCCGCAGCCTGACGGCGCAGCAGCGCGCCACCGAGCGCCACGACCAGCGGATGCGTGCGGTTTCGGCC
>VYMD01000288.1_pt1 | contig 26018 bp, 19 predicted proteins | sample 5115311 | NCBI WGS metagenome assembly VYMD01 (sample SAMN12291779, study PRJNA351875) | freshwater metagenome | isolation source: freshwater lake | place: USA: Michigan, Wintergreen Lake | collected 2013-08-08
ATAGCAATAGTCTTTTTTCTTAGACATAAGTTTTCTTAATTAGTTTCTCTAAGTATTTTGTATCAGATGTTACTAAATACTCTGGTTATTCAAACTTTTCCATCTACTGAATGTGCATGGTGCGTTCCCCAAAATCGATCGCTGGAGCAGTAAGAGCCACATTAGGGAACGCACCCTACGGCTGCTGCTTTTAGAATCGCAATACCTCATAGCGTTCCTCTCAAAAACAGCCAAAACAGCCATACAACATAATGAATGATCACGATCGCCCAAAAAGTGACTTGATAAGACTCTTTCTGACCTTTATGGCGCAATATTCGCTGGGCAATAAACCCGCCCAACCATCCACCTGCAAGTTCACACAGATGTAGCTTTTGTTCAGAAGTTCGCCAATCCTTTCGTTTAGCACGAGATTTATCATCTGCGTATAGAGCGTAAGTCACTAAACTCATTACGGGATAAAGAATCAGTGGAATGGGATTGCGTGTCGTCCATGTAAAATGAATAGCTCCAACCAAAGGCAGAAGCGACAACAAAACTACCTCAACTATCGGAAAGCTTGAAATGATGGCATCAGAGGGTTTAGTTCGACTACTTGAAGGTGCTGACTTGTTTCTTGCTCCCAGAATAAATGCGTTGTAAGCTCGAACTTTGCCATCTGAGTCAACTATGCAGTGGTAATAAATCGTGTCGTTTTCTTGTGGACGACGGGTTGCATCTTTAACTTCAGAAATATGCAAAAAAACTTCTTGACTCCCATCAACGGGTTGAATAAAACCAAATCCACGCTCATCTTTCCATTTTGTAAGCTTTCCACTGCGGAGACCAGATTGCATGAAAAATAGACCTCTTGTAAAAATCAAAAATTGTTGTTAGGGTTAGGAGTCAGGCTTCGGCCGTGATCTCAGCCGAACGGAGTCAGTAGTCAGGAGAATTAAGAATGAATAATAATCAATTAAATGGTCTATTTAAGTATTTTATGCAATTTAATCCTTATTTTTACCGTTTTTGAACCCTCAAAAATTAATTATGCAAGAGGTTTAATCTCAATAACGAAAACTTTGTGATTCTAACAAATCACCTTCAAGGACAGCCACAACCAAAAAACGAAGCAGCCCAACTACATATTATGTGGAAACTTTCTGTATAACACTCTCTGGGGTAACGATATGGGTCAACTTTCGGTATATCACTCCATTTAGGCGCGATTGCAAGAACTTTTTCCTATATCACGCCCAAAAGCGTGTTAGCCAGATTAGCATATTGTCAAAAACCTTGTTTAACTAAATTCCTGACAATAAGCTAAAATAACAGGAGTTTTCTGGAATTATAGCGATGATTCCTATATCTGACCGCACCCCTTGACAAAAATTTACAATTATTCGACCTTTAGCGATCGCTATCGGGAGATAGTTGTTTTTTGTTACAGCAGTGGGGAGAAGGGAGCGGGTTTTTCAAGTGGGATTGGCAGTTAATCATACTATTAAAAACCGATTCAGTATAACGGCTAAAGTGAGCGGCGGCAGATATGACCAAAACGAAGCGCAAAGATTTTATACCGTCCGCTCCACTGTGTTGTTAGACCGTGCCTCGCCGATCGCTTCTAACAAGGATCACAAGGCTTCAATTTTCACGATACCGCCCTCAACATTATCAACCTGCAATCGATAGCCGTAGAGCATCGCCATTCCGAGGAGCGGTTCTGTCTCTGATGCTGCAATATCGACCTCACGGTACTGCCCATCCCAAATGACTGTTGCGGTGTAAAAATCAAACAAGACTTCGCTACCATCCCCCAGAGTTGCTGGGTTGGAAATCGTCCAAGGCAATCCAAGACGAACAATGATTTCAGAGGGTAAAGACAGAAAGCCATCAAACCCTGTATCAATCACGGTATTGATGAATTCTCTTTGACCAGATGAATTACCAACAACAAGGGAAAGCGTGGCTTCCCGACGCAAATTCACCACTCCATATATCATTGACCCTTCTTCAAACTCCGCGAACCAAAGTGATAAACGGCGCGATGTCCAATCCGAATTCCAAAAGGCTGGGCATCGGGATTGCGCTCAAACAGCCGATTAGTTGCAGCTACGACCGTTTCATCAACCTCAAAATTTCCAGTTTCGATGTCGATCGCTAGGATTTTGCCCTCGTTGCCAGCTTCGACTTGCTGCCGAATGCCAGACTCATAAAGTTCTTGCCCGCGTCGGGCTATCTCTTCTTTGCTGTAACGTCGTTGGCGGACTGTCATCGGTATGACCTCAATTTCAAAATTAACCCCTCTATTTTACCCTGAACAACAAAGATGGCGATCACACTTAACATCTTAACAATAAAGCATTTGAGCTTGATCCTAGAAGTTTCAGTTCGTGGTTTGAAATCACCTTCAGGGTTATGGTTTTTTCTGCATCGTCTTGACTCTCTTTGATTATGACATACTCATTATCAATAATCCATTTTCCAAAGAAAACAGCTTCGGGAAGAGAAACAGCTTCAGGTGGGCCAATGGTGTATTTACTTCTTCGAGTGTAATTACCTCCTGATTCAAGGGTATATGTATTTTTCAATAATGTAGGTTCTTCGTTACTTGGTATGGTTCGATAGGGGGGCATAAATCGACTAAATCCTTATCTGGCAAGAGACTTAATTGATTAGTTCGCTCTAGATCAAAAACAATTGACAAAAATCAACCAGATAGCTCAGACTCAGTTACGCTTGTCTTTTTGGGGAAAGCAGGTTCATTATTATTACTAGCTCGTCCAGAGCAGCCCACTAAACACAGCAAACTAATCGCTATTAATTGTGACACTCTGCTTAACATAATCTCGTTGGTTTACTTCCAAAATTCCGTCTAACTACATCTTATAGGTCAACTTTCCGTATAACACTCTCTGGGGTAACGATATGGGTCAACTTTCCGTATAACACTCTATTTAGGCGCGATTGCCAGAACTTTTCCCTATATCACGCCCAAAAGCGTGTTAGCCAGATTAGCATATTGCCAAAAACCTTGTTTAACTAAATTCCTGACAATAAGCTAAAATAACAGGATTTTTCTGGGATTCTAGCAATTATTCCTATGTCTGACCGCACCCCTTGACAAAAACTTACAATTATTCGACTTTTAGCGATCGCTATCGGGGTACGGTTGTTTTTTGTTACAGCAGTATGGAGCAGCCTGACTGATGGCTATATTTCCAGATTATCGCCCGCAGGAAACCAATCTTCATCGAGAATTTGTTCAAGGGAACCAATGGGAATAGCGGGGAAAGTATCGAGGGTTAATTGAGAGCGATCACTGGCATTTTTTCGGGCTGAAAGATAACATTCATCGAAAATTTCGAGAATATAGGGTTTCAGACTAGGACTATCTTTAACTTCTTTGATTATTTGTCGGCGAAAGTTTCTAATTTCCCCTTTCCAGTGACCCTCATTTCTAGCTTTTTCTCCTGTCCAGTAAGTTAGTTTCAGCAAATGTACCAGCAATTGAATCAAAAGATTTTCAATTGTGCGCTTTTCACTCCTTCCCATACTTGCTAACTCCTCCAGTAAATTCTCTAAATCTACCCGCTCAAACTGTCTCGCTTGCAGTTGATTAATAGTAGTTCTAATCCAGAGATAAAAGTCTTCTTCGTACAGGGTTTTATTGTCCATAAATACTTCCTTCAACTGAATAAAACGGGGATAATCATAGGACTTAACTATATAAACTAGCTACATATTCACTATAGCCATTATAGGGCAGAGTTTCGATAATTTCCCAAGATAAATCACTTCTACTGCCGATAAATTTCTCCGTTGCTTGCGACCAACGGGGATGGGGTTTACTGGGGTTTACATTAGCCTCAAAATCGTATTCGTGAGCGTCAATTGTGTTCCAGTAGGTGGCGGGTTGTTTGGCGGTAAATTCAATTTTTACTATCGATTTTGCTCCTTTAAAACCGTATTTCCAAGGAATAACCATTCGCAAGGGTGCGCCCTGTTGTTTGGGTAAATCATGACCGAAAATTCCCACGGCAAAAAAGGCTAATTCGTTGGCCATTTCTTCAATTCTTAAACCTTCTGTATAGGGCCAAGGTAAGGCTCCTAAATGTAATCCTGGCCCTTTAGTAATTTCGGGATCATAAAAGGAAGTAAAACGGACGAATTTAGCTTCTGGTTTTGGTTCCACTGATGCAATTAAAGCACTCATCGGAAAACCTAGCCAAGGTAAGACCATTGACCAAGCTTCCACACAACGAAAACGATAGATTCTTTCTTCGAGAGGAAAGGTTTTTTTAATAGTATCTATATCGTAGGTCTGGGGATTTTTTACCAATCCTCCCACTTCTACCGTCCAGGGATTCGTCGGTAATTTCTGCGCTTTTAACCAGATATTTTTGCCCCCTCCGAACTCATAAAAATTATTATATCTCCCCGCTACAGTTTCGGCAACTATAGGGCGATTTACCGTTAAAAACTGCGGATTTTTGCCGAACCCTTCAATTTTAGGTAATTGCAAACTTTTTTCTAAAGCTTCCGAGGAGGAGGATTTACCACAAGCAGTTAATAACAGTGAACTCCCCGCAATTCCTGCCCCGATTAACCCCTGTAAAAAGCGACGACGGTTAAAATAAACACTTTCAGAAGTAACTTCCTTTTCGGAAATTTGCCAAGATTTAGCTAAACGAATTAAGACCATAATTATCCCCAATTTTATTGACAAAAAAACAGAGTTATGATAGAGGATACCACAACTCTGATTGTACAATAGTTTGTCAGTTTTGTTAAGAAATTTCGGCGAGCATCGGGGCAGTCACCAGAGGTTCCCGTCGTCCTTTTAAGACCATGGGAACTCCTCGCGAGGGAGCAAGGGTTACACCGCGGCGGCTGGGTTTTTCGGGGGTATTATTAACTAGAGTTAACTGATAATTGGCTAAAATTGTGGCGATAGCGATTTTCATCTCGTAGATAGCTAAAACTTCCCCGATACAACGACGCGCTCCACCACCAAAAGGTATATATTCGTAGGGGGTGAATTGTTTTTCTAAAAAGCGTTCTGGTTTAAAAGTATGGGAATCGGGGAAAGTTTGCTCGCGGTGGTGAGCTAGATAAATACAACCCATAAGAATTGTCCCTTTTTCTAAAGGATAACCATCTAGTTCTACCGGTTCTTCCACTACTCGCGGAAAAGTTAACATTCCCACGGGATGAATGCGTAAAGTTTCCGAACAAACCGCCGAAAGATAGGGTAATCTAGTCATATCAATCGGGTTAGGATTATCTCCTAAAGTGGCTATTTCTTGGATAATTTTTGCTTTAATTTCTGGGCAGCGATGGGTCCAGTATAGCACCCAAGACATAGCAGTGGCCGTGGTTTCATGACCTGCGAATAATAAGGTCATTAATTCATCGCGCAATTCCTTATCGCTCATCGGGTTGCCTTCTTCATCCTGGGCCGACATCAGTAGTGATAAAATATCGGTACGATTGGGGTTAGGATTAGCTTTTCTTTCGGCAATTTCTGTGTAGATAATATCATCAATTTTTTCTTGGTAACGCTGGTATTTTCCCCAGGGACTCCAGGAACCAAAATCAGCCCGCAAAATGGGGAAAAATAACAAAGAAGCCATCACCGGAGAGTTAAAAATATCGAGCATTTCAGCGAGAGTTTTTTTCAGGGTTTGATAACGTTCCCCTTGACTAATTCCAAAAACTGCCTCCATAATTACTTGTAAAGCAATCGCTGTGGTCGCTGAACGGGCTTTTAAAGGTTGATTTTCGGGCAATTCTGCCATTACTCTCAGGGTAATATCGCGGATTAAATCGCCGTAGAAACGCATTCTTTCCCCGTGAAAAGGTGGCAATAAAAGCTGACGGCGTTTTTTGTGGATATCTCCGTCTAACATGACGACGGAATAATCACCAATAATCGGGGCAATAATCCGATTGGCTTCCCCCGGGGCCGAGAATTGTTTACGGTCATTAGTTAAAAGCTGTTGTAGGGCCGCAGGACTACTGATAAAGATAAAATTATCTACAGTTAAACCCACTTTCGTGCTAAAAATATCGCCATGCTTGCGGGCGGCATTTTCCATAAAAGCTACGGGATTAATGATCCATTGTGCCATTTGCAGGAAGGTAGGTGCTTTGACCTTGGGGATGATTTTCATAGATTGATTGCTATATCCAATGCTAATTATTTCTAATTGTGACATTTTTTCCCCAGAGACGGCAAGGTGTAATATCAAGTAAAGAGCAAAAATTACCGGGCTGTTGGTTGTCTTATCTTCTCCCAGAGAGGGGGATTTTCTGGGAAGTTTCAGGCTTGGCTTTCTGGTCTGAACAATGATAACTAGGGTAGAATAGCTCCCAGTTCTATTTAATTCGCTTCTATAGTTCAATCTCTCTTTTTTCATTCCTTATAGGGACTTTTTATGATTATTTCCAAGTTTTTGCCCTTAGGAAAAACTGTGATTATCAGGCATTTACTGTTATTAACTACATTTAGCCTTGTTTTTCTCCTGACTACTCCCCCCGCTTTTGCCCTCCAATCCAGTGCCTCCACCGGTTTTAATCCTCAAACTATTCTTTTCAATGCCTTAACTTGGGTGGATAGTTTGGGAGGCGTGGGAGCGATCGCGTTTATAATTATCTATATTCTAGCTACTGTGGCCTTTTTTCCCGGTTCAATCCTGACTTTCGGGGCTGGTGTGGTTTTTGGCGTGGTTTTAGGCTCTTTTTACGTCTTTATCGGGGCAACTATCGGCGCTACTGCCGCTTTTTTGGTGGGACGTTATCTGGCTAGGGGTTGGGTAGCGGAAAAAATTCAAGGTAATAGTAAATTTCAAGCTATCGATGAAGCTGTGGGGAGAGAAGGCTTAAAAATAGTGCTTTTAACCCGTTTATCTCCCGTATTTCCCTTTAATCTGCTCAATTATGCCTATGGTGTCACCGGGGTTTCCCTGAAAGATTATCTACTAGGTTCCGCAGGCATGATTCCGGGGACAATAATGTATGTTTATATTGGCTCTTTAGCCGGCAATCTTGCCACTATCGGGACCTCGGCACCAGCCACTAACCCAGTTTTACAATGGACTATTCGCCTGATCGGTTTTATCGCTACCGTTGCCGTCACCCTCTACGTCACGAAAATTGCCCGTCAAGCCCTGGCATCAGTTATCAGTGAATAGTCATCGGTTATCAGTCAGGGTGTGGGGTGTGGGGTGTGGGGTGTGGGGTGTTAAGTTGACATCCTCGCCGCCGTAAAACGGACGGCGATTCCTCACCACGCCACCTTTTTAGAATGGTCGCGTCAATGGGGTTGACGCTTCACGGGATGCTGCTTCTTTAACAGAAGTCGTTTTTAGCTTGGTTATCGCTTTTTCCATTGTAGCTTAAAGCCGTCGTAAAACGACGGGGTTTTAACCCAAATTTTCGATAAACCTCTTGCATAATTAATTTTTCAGGGTTCAAAAACGGCAAAAATAAGAATTAAATTGCATAAAATCTGTAAATAGACCATTTAACTGATTATTATTCATTCTTAATTCTCCTGACTACTGACGACCGGCTACTGACTCCTAACCCTAACAACAATTTTTGATTGTTACAAGAGGTCTAATATGTTTGAAAATAGCTCTAGGGAAGTTAATGTTCTCCCCATGGACGAACATAATCAAAAATTAGTTAATTATGTTCATCCTGCCGATTGGGTCAATCCACAACCCCAAGATTGTTATGATTTAGTCGTCATTGGTGCGGGTACTGCGGGTTTAGTCGTAGCGGCGGGAGCGGCGGGTTTAGATATAGGTTTAAAAGTGGCTTTAGTGGAAAAACACCTCATGGGGGGAGATTGCCTCAATTTCGGTTGTGTTCCTTCTAAATGTCTGATTCGTTCCTCTAGAATTATCGGGGAAATTGAGCAAGCCAAAAAATTAGGAATTAATATTGGGGATACTAGGGTAGATTTTGCCAGAGTCATGACCAGAATGCGGCAAATTCGCGCCGATATTAGCCATAATGATTCGGTGCAACGTTTCCAAAAACTAGGTATCGATGTCTTCTTGGGTAGCGCTCGTTTTTTAGGACAAAATGCTGTGGAAGTGACGGGAAAAACCCTCGATTATAAAAAAGCTGTCATTGCCACTGGTGCTAGGGCTTTTCATCCCCATATCCCCGGACTAAAAGAGGCGGGATTTTATACCAATGAAACAATTTTTTCCCTCACAGAATTACCTCCTCGATTAGCTGTTATCGGTGGCGGGCCGATTGGTTGTGAATTAGCCCAAGCTTTTCAACGGTTAGGCGCGCAGGTGATTTTATTTCATAATCATTCCCATCTTTTGAATAAAGAAGACCGAGAAGCATCCGAAATTATTGAGAATACTTTGCTGCGGGAAGGAATGCAATTGATTCTCTGCTGCCAAATTGAACGGGTGACAAAAAATGAGCGGTGTAAAACCATTGAATATACTAGCAACGGTCAAGGAGCAACTATCACCGTTGACGAGATTTTAGTCGGTGCAGGCCGGGAGCCTAATGTGTCAGGATTAAATTTAGAAGCGGTGGCTGTGGAATACGATACTCGTCGGGGAGTCAAAGTTAATGATTATCTGCAAACTACTAACCCGAAAATTTATGCAGCCGGTGATATCTGTCTGGATTGGAAATTTACCCATGCTGCCGATGCAGCCGCCCGTATTGTGATTAAAAATACCCTCTTTTCTCCCTTCGGTTTCGGACGCAATAAGCTCAGTAATTTAGTTATGCCTTGGGTCACTTATACCGACCCAGAAATCGCCCATGTGGGCATGGATGAAACCCAAGCACAAGCCCGGGGATTGGCCACTAATACTATTAAAATCCCTTTGAGTATAGTCGATCGAGCTATCACTGATGGGGAAACAGCAGGTTTTTTAAAAATTATTCACAAACAAGGTTCCGACCAAATTTTAGGAGCCACTATCGTCGCCGCTCACGCCGGGGAGATGATTTCTGAAATTACCACCGCTATGGTTGCTAAAATCGGACTGAGTAAACTCTCTACTGTTATTCATCCCTATCCCACCCAAGCGGAAGCGATTAAAAAAGCCGCCGATGCCTATCGCCGAACTCTCTTGACTCCTAATAGTCAAAAATTCTTGGCATTGTTGACTAAATTATCGCCTTAAAATCAGTTATCAGTTATCAGCTATCAGTTATCAGTTATCAGTTATCAGTTATCAGCTATCAGTTATCAGTTATCAGTTATCAGCTATCAGCTATCAGTTAAGCTAAGACGCATTTAAAGCGCTTATTCTTAAGATTAGCCGAATCTCCCCCAATCCCTTTACTGTTGCCTCTTGCCTCGTCTGGCCCAAGCAATTTAAATTACGAACAGCTTATCAGAGTTGAGCTTTCTTTTCACTGATTACTGGTTACTGTTCACTGATTACTGAAAATACTTCCCAACTCCCACTCTGCAATAACTACTGGCAGCCAGAAATACGTTGGTTCCTTATCATACTTTGTGCTTTTTGTCAAAAAAACTTTTTCTTTGCAATAAAACTACACAAAAAAAAGATCATCGTTGTGGGTGAAATTGACTAATTTACCCGTCTTAATCAGGATTATCCCCAATTCTTATGAGAGATTCCCTATCGAGCCATCTAAGAGTACAACAACATTGCCTCAATCAAGTTAAATTAGCCGTGAGAAAGCAGGGCTTTAGCAGTCAACGATCCTTAGCTAAAGAAGCTGAATTTAGTCTGGCTATTGTCAGTAACTTCCTGACCGGGAAACCAGTAGAACAAGCCACTTTTGCCCAAATTTGTCGTCGATTATGCCTCGACTGGCAAGAAATCGCCGCCCTGAATTTTCAGCTAACAGCACCCCCTCAAGACAAAATTCTGGTTAATTCTCCATCCAAGAGCGAAAAATTGGACACATTACCCCCCTATCCCAATGGGGCAGTTCCCCTTGGTTCCCCATTTTATTTAGAACGTCTTCCCCTCGAAGAACAGATAAGGCAGGAAATAAAGAAACCGGGGGCTTTAGTGCGGATAAAAGCCCCGAAAGAAATGGGCAAAACTTCCCTACTTTTGAGAATGCTCGATTTTGCCAAACAGCAAGGCTACCGCACGGTGAGTTTGAACTTAGAACAGGTAGACCAAGCGATTTTAGGTGATTTAAACCAATTTTTGCGCTGGTTGTGTGCCAATGCTGCCCGTCAACTACAGTTAAAACCACAATTAGATGAGTATTGGGATGAGGATTTAGGCAGCAAGATTAGCTGTACGGTCTACATTCAAGACTATCTCCTGGAATCGATTACCGCCCCCATTGTCCTCGCTCTCGATGAACTTAATCAGATTTTTGAACATCCCCAGGTGGCCAAGGATTTTTTACCGCTGCTGCGTTCTTGGTACGAAGAAGCCAAAACCCTACCTATCTGGCAAAAACTCCGTCTTATCGTCGTCCATTCCACAGAAATTTACGTCCCCCTGCAACTCAATCAATCCCCCTTTAACGTGGGATTCCCCGCACAGCTAAGTCATTTTAGTCTTGAGGAGGTATTGCAATTAGCCCAACGTTATCAACTCACCTGGGAAAATCAGGAAAAAGTCAAACAATTGATGGAGCTAGTAGGAGGACACCCAGCTTTGGTACAAACCGCCCTCTACTATCTCAGTCGGGAGGAAATAACTATGACGCAAATACTAACCAGTGCCACCTCCGTCACGGGGATTTATGCCCATCACCTGCGACGCCATTGGGCGGTATTAGAACAACAGCCTGAACTAGCGAAAGCCCTCGATAGAGTGATGAGCGCGGTGGAACCCGTACAATTAGACCCAATTCTCGCTTACAAACTCAGCAGTATGGGGCTACTCAAACAATCAGGAGATAAAGTAGTACCAGGCTATGAATTGTATCGACGCTATTTTTTAGAGGTGAAATCCTCTATCAGTTATCAGTAAAAAGTAAACAGTTATCAGTGAACTGATATAGCAGTTATCCTAATAGTGAGGTGCAAATTCTCTGGTTTTGGGGAACGCCGAAACTGAGGAACGGTCAACATTAGTCGGTCGTCTGGGGATGATGCCAAATCCAGTCATACTTCATCTTGATGAGAAACGCTGTAACTCGCATCTGATAACTGATAAGTAGGGAGGCACAATTATTTTTAGGATGGGTTAGCGCACTTCGTAACATGATCGGACGTTGGGTTTCATGCTTCAACCCAACCTACGTTCATCTTATATTTAATTCCACCCACCCACTTAACTGATAACTGATAACTCACATCTGATAACTGATAACTGATAACTGATAACTGATAACTGATAACTGATAACTGATAACTGATAAGGGAGAATCCTATGAATATGTCAATCAAAGATACTGTCCAAAATACTGTCAACGTTAGTAATTTTAGTCGCTCGCAACTCGGTCGGCCGGATGAGAACAATTTATATAAGGCAGTCGCTACAGTTACCGAGGGACATTGGCCAGAAAATCTGTCGGGATACGTTTTTATCGTCTGTCCTTTTCATAGAAAAAATGACCGTCATTTGTTCTCTGGCGAGGGTGTAATTATTAAATGGGACTTGCAAGGGAAAAATAATCAAGTTAATGTTTACAGTAAAAAACTGAAAACCTGGGATAGTTTTTGGCGAAAAGTTTTACCGATATTTAATATTAGTCAAGCCACTTTTCCTGCCGTGGTCAGCATTTTGGGTTGTTCAGAAATAGCGAATACTGCTATGATTAAACTAGAAAAAGTTGCCGAAGAGCAACAACTAGAAGAAACCCGATTAATTCTCACTGCCGATGCGGGACGTTACTGGGAAGTTGACCCCGTTTCCCTGGATACTATCACTCCGATTGGTTATTTTGACCAACATATTGTTTCCGTGCCTTTGTCTATTTTCCCAGTCCTAGAAAATACCGCTCACCCCTTCTACGACAAAAAAACCAAAGAATTTATCACCTGTGAATTAAAGCTAAAACTTGTATCGGGAGGTATGTTAAAAGATTTAGATAAATCGGTGTATATTGTGCTTTGGGATCAACAAAAACAACTTAAACCCTGGAAACTACAGGGAACTATCCTCGATGGTAGCCCCCATTCGGTCATCGTCACCGAGGATTATATCATGATTCCCGATATGCCTTTTCAGATGGGAGTAGCCAAACTATTAGGTATCAGAATCAAGCCTGAAGAAACCTATCCGAAAACTCAAATTTATCTGGTTAAACGTCAAGACCTTAAGGAAGAAGAAACCACCGTTCCCTCGCAATTAATTACCTTCAATGGCGACAGTTATCACTTCCTTTGTAATTACCATAGTACCAACGGTCAAATTCAGCTTGTGGCCATCCAAAATGCCACTATTAGTTTAACCGAAGCGATCGAAAAAGACGATATCCAACATTTTACCGGTCAGGGTTATCCCCCCGAATACCACGGCATTCCCTGGATGTTTTCCTTTGACCCCGGAGTGCTGCGCAAAGTGGTTATCGAAGATGCCAGGGTGATGAGCGAACAAGCTTTCATCCATCCGGGGTGGTTCTCTACCACTCTCTACACCGCCGACCCACGGGAATTGGAACAGGGATACAGCGCCATTTATCAGGTTTATTCCGGTTATGTGCGCGAATTAATCTGTCGTCGTCAGTATATGGATTTTCGCGACCAAAGTAATCGCATCCTCAGCGATGCCGAACTTCCCAGTCATGACTTGCCCTCGGTATTAGCCAAGGTTCCCCTCGATAAGGATTGGAATCAGTTAACTGAACAGATTAGACAAGAAAAAAATGCCACTAATACTCATGTATCACATTTAGGTCGGGAACTACTGGATTTTTATGTTTGTCCCGATGGCTATATTTTAGATAGCATTCAGTTTATTCCCCAAGAACAGGGCTATCTATTTACGACGGTTTTAACCCCGACCAGAGTATTAGAAGCTTGGTTATTTAACCCTGACAATCTCAAGGACGGACCGATTGCTAAACTGAGCTTACCGGAAGATGTTCACTTTGGTTTTACCTTGCATTCGGAGTATTTCGAGCAAGTGCTGCCTTCTCCCCGTCCTTCCGTCTCACAGGTAAATCGAGTTCTTTCGGCCTTGCGGAGTCTTGTCTTGGTTCCCGTAGAATTTTTCTTGGGGAGACCCGCAGCCATTTACAATCGCCAAGCAAAAAATTGACACTCCCGCGCCTGGCGGGGATTCTTAAGAGACGTAAATCCTTAAAGGGTTAGCCAAAAACCCGCTAGACACTCGCTCAAAATTGAGTCTGTGCTTACTTTTAACCAAAATATTGGCACTACCATTAATATCGGCTGAAACAAGATGTCTGTTCTTTGTTTGATACAATCCCCGCTTAACCCTTCTACCAGAAAAATTCTGTTTGATGGGGTTATCGGCATTGTAAATAGGAATCTCATCTTGACCGTAAAAACTAGCTTTAGACGAATAAGACTCCTCTTGTTCACAATACTCAATTCCGTATCGAGAACACAAAGCTTTGAGCTTTTGTCTAAGTTGCCAAAAAGGTATCTGAACAAAGTTTTGATTGTTGGAACGTCCAATATTAATCTCTTGTTTAATACTTGGATTATACCCAACTACCAACTTGCCTATTTGGTGGTTCAAGCAATGGTTAATTATTATTCGAGCGGATTTATTCAAATAATCTCGAATAGAATCATTACGCCATTGATTAAGCTGTGCTTGTTTATTAGTCAACTCTTTAATGCCTTGCTTATCTTTGGCAGATTGAAGTTCAGCATTACGCTTGTTGTACCACTGATTAATGCTTTTAAGTCTTTTTCCATCAATCAAAAATTGATGCCCCTCAGTGTCAAAACAAGCTGCCAAGTTATCAACCCCCAAGTCAATAGCTATTGCTTTTTCGGAGTCCACAGATGTTTCTATTGCTTCATCCTCATAAATGTACTCGATTTCAAACCATCGAGCCGAGTATTTGGGATGTATTCGTACCTCCTTAATATTCTTGTCTTTCAGTCTTTCTGGGAGTTGGATTTTAACTTCGCCATATTCTTTTTTAAACTCTCTAGACATGGGAATTGCCAACATTCCATCTTTGAGTTTAATTCGAGGAATAATCAAAGGGAAATATCCCTCTTTAGACAAGTATTGGGGCAGTTGTGGTCTTTGGTCACATCTCCCTATACTAATTGCCTTAAGCAGTCCCAAGAAAGACCGCATACTTCTATCTACTACCTTCATCGTTTGCTGAGCAATATCGGTATTCAAAAGCCGATAGTTTTCATTAGATTTGCAAATATGGTAGTTAGATTCGTAGGTCAAACGTTTTCTTTCAGCAAAGAAATATTGCCGACATTCGTACAACGCCACATTAAAAAGATTCTTACTCAAACGACACAAAGCAGTCAGGGCATTAAATTCCTGCTGATTAAGTTGTCTAAGTTGGTTCTTTTGAGTGGCGTACATAGTTAAGATTGTTTCGCTGTATCTCTAGCATATAGCGAAACATCTTAAATGCCAAGCCGTCCTAAAAGGACGGGGTTTCAAACCCAATTTTTCGATGATTCTTCTCAACGGATACGACATTCTTGCCCAAATCTACGAAAGTGTTAACTCAGAAGTCTATCGGGCCATTCGCACCGCCGATAATCAACCCGTTATCCTCAAAATCCTCAAGCAAGAATATCCCACCGCCCAAGAACTAACCCACTACAAACAGGAGTATAAAACCATCTGCGGCCTGAACTTCGAGGGGGCGATTAAAGCCTATGGTTTAGAAACCTACCGTAGAACTCCCGTGATTATTTTGGAAGATTTCGGGGGCATATCCTTAAAAAAATGGCTAGAGGGCAAACCCCTGGCCTTAAGGGACTTTTTAAGCCTTGCACCCCGAATAGTGGCTAATTTAGAGAAAATTCACAACGCCAAGGTTATTCACAAAGATATTAATCCTGCCAATATAGTTCTTAACCCCGAAACCGGACAAATTAAAATCATCGATTTTGGCATTGCCAGCGTCCTGCGGCGGGAAAATCCGGGGCTAAAAAATCCCAACGTCCTGGAGGGGACTTTAGCCTATATTTCTCCCGAACAAACCGGACGGATGAATCGCAGTCTCGATTACCGCACGGATTTTTATTCCTTGGGCGTTAGCTTCTACGAACTGCTCACCGGACAATTACCTTTTCCAGCTAAAGATGCTTTGGAATTAGTTCACTGTCATCTGGCTAAACAACCTTTGGAGATTAATAGTCTCGTCAGGGAGAAAATTCCCCCGGTGGTGGAGGCAATCATCAGGAAACTGATGGCTAAAACCCCCGAGGAACGATACCAAAGTGCCTATGGTATTCGGGCAGATTTAGAAGAATGTTTAAGACAACTAGAAAAAACGGCTAAAATTGAGGATTTTGTCATCGCTAGGCAAGATCTAGCCAATCAGTTCCAAATTCCCCAAAAACTCTACGGTAGGGAGGCAGAAATCGCCACTCTCCTCACTGCTTTTCAACGGGTAGCCACGGTGGATAAAAACTCCTCTCACACCGAACTGATGCTAGTTACGGGTTATTCTGGTATAGGTAAAACCACCTTGGTTGGGGAAATTTATCAGCCAATTACTGAAAAACGCGGCTTTTTTATCTCTGGTAAATTTGACCAGTTTCAGCGCAACACTCCCTACGCTGCTGTGGTTAGCGCTTTGACTCATCTGGTCAAGCAACTTTTGGGGGAAAGTCAACCACAACTGGAACTATGGCGACAAAAACTCCTAAAGTCTTTGGGGACGAATGCACGGGTTATTATTGATGTGATTCCTGAACTAGAATTAATTATCGGTCCGCAACCAGTGGTGTTACAATTAGGAGCGATCGCTACTCAAAATCGCTTTAATTTAGTCTTTAAAAATTTTATTCGGGTCTTTTGTTCCCCAGAACATCCCTTAGTCATCTTTCTCGATGATTTGCAATGGGCAGACTTAGCTAGTCTTCAGTTGATAGAATTAATTATGCTCGATGACGATATCGACTATTTATTTTTAATTGGCTCCTATCGCAGTAATGAAATTAATTCCACCCATCCCCTAACCGCTACTCTCGATAAATTAGAGCAGGGGGGCATAATTATCAATCAAGTTATTTTAAAACCTCTGGGACTTGAACAGGTCAATCAGTTAATTGCCGAGACATTAAATCATTCACCAGAATATGTGCAATCTTTGGCCGCTTTAGTCTGGCAAAAAACCCACGGTAATCCTTTTTTTGTCAATGAATTTCTCAAAACTATCTACTGGGAAAATTTGCTATTTTTCCAACCAGGGCAGGAAACAACCACTAAAATCGACAATAATAGGGGCTATTGGCAATGGCATCTCGGTCAAATTCAAAGGATTGGCAGTACCGATAATCTGATTCAATTTATGATGGGCAAAATGCAGAAATTGCCCCCCGAAACCCAGGAGGTTTTAAGTTTAGCGGCCTGCCTTGGAGCAGAGTTTAATTTATATAGTCTGGCAATAATCTCTGAAAAATCACCTTCAGAACTTTTACCAATTTTAAATTATAGTAGCGAAGCTGGTTTGATTATTCCCCTCTCAGAATTAGATGAACAATTACTGATTCAAGAATATAAATTTGCTCATGATCGCATTCAACAAGGAGCTTACGCTCTCATCGAAGACAGCAAAAAATCTTTAATTCATCTAAAAATTGGTCGCCTACTTTGGGAGCATAGTTCTGTCAACGAATTATCGGAAAAGATTTTTAAAATAGTTGATCATCTCAATCTTGGTTATCAACTAATTAGCGAGGAAAAAGAACGAGAGTTAGTGGCTAACTTGAATTTACTAGCAGCCCAAAAAGCCAAAGCTGCTAATGCCCAAACTGGAGCCTTAAAATATATTAAAATCGCTCAAAAACTTCTCAAAAAATCAAGCTGGAAAAATAACTATCAACTGACTTTAAATATTTATTCTGAAGCCACAGAAATCGCCTATTTAAGTGGGGATTTTGAGCAAATGCAGTGCTGGGCTAATCTCGTATTAAAACAGGCAAAAACCACCCTAGATAAAGTAAAAGTTTATGAAGTCATTATCGAAGCTTATCACAGCCAAAATCAAGAACTAAAAGCGGTACAAATTGGTTTATCTGTCCTCAAAAGCTTAGATTTCGAGATTCCCGAATCCTTACAATCATCAGATATTCAAAAAGAACTAACTGAAACTCGACAAAGATTAGCAGGTAAAAATATTGAGAATTTAAGTAATTTACCGCCGATAAATGAGGAAGAAAAATTAGCAATAATGAAAATAGCAAGTGCCATATTTTCTCCTGTTTATATTGCCGCTCCTCATCTCTTACCCATCCTAGTATCAAAACAGGTTAACTTATCAATTCAGTACGGCAATAGTTATCTAGCGGCTTTTACTTATGTTAATTATGGCTTAATTCTTTGTGGTCTTTTAGAAGATTGGGAAACGGGTTATCAATTTGGAAAATTGGCTTTAAACATTGCCGATAAATTTCATGCCAAAGCCCTGATGCCGAAAATAATTGCCGTCTTTTCCGCAACTATTAGTATCTGGAAAGAACCGATTAAAAATTCCCTGTCTTTGTTAAAATCTTCCTATCAAACCGGTTTAGAAATGGGCGATCTCTACTACGGAACAACCTGCGCCTATCTTTACTGTTTTCATTCCGCATTTATCGGACAGGAATTAACCGAATTAGCCCAAGAAATAGCTAACTATGATCTGGCTTTTGTTAAACTCAAACAAGAAAACCCTCGCAACTATCTAAAAATCTATGGTCAAACAGTTTTAAATCTGCTGAGGCACTCGGAAAATCCCGGTCATTTAGAAGGACAATACTATCAAGAAACTCTTATGTTACCGTACCATCTAGAGGCTAATGATCTCTTCGGTCTCTGTTCTTTATTTGTTAATAAATTATACCTTTGTTATCTATTTGGACAGTACGAACAAGCCATTGAAAATGCTAACCAAGCCCAAAAATATCTGGTAGGAGCTACCGCCACTTTCTTGATTTCTCTGCATAATGTCTATGATTCCCTCGCCCATTTAGCTATTTATAATCATCTGGACAATGACCAAAAACAGCAAGTATTAGAACGAGTGACGAATAATCAGAAAAAGCTGCGGGAATGGGCTAATCAAGCCCCCTCTAACTATCTCCATAAATTTTATTTAGTGCAAGCGGAAAAGGAGCGGGTACAGCAATCCTATCTAGAAGCCATAGAAAATTATGATCTAGCCATCGCTAAAGCCAAGGAAAATGAATACATTAATGAAGAGGCACTGGCTAACGAACTAGCGGCGAAATTCTATCTCGATTGGGGTAAAGTAAAAATTGCCAAAACCTACATCAATGAAGCTGCTTATCTCTATTCTCTTTGGGGAGCAACAGCTAAAGTCAAAGATATAGAAAGCAGTTATTCTCAGTTAATGGTCAATAATTATGGTTACAATTACCAGACCGAAACTAGGAGAACTCCCACCAGAAAAAATTCAGTTAGTCATGCGGGAGAACTGTTAGATTTAGCCACGATTATGAAGGCCTTCCAAGCCATTTCTAGCGAGATAGTTTTAGATAAATTACTCGCCACCCTGATGAAAATTCTCATCGAAAATGCTGGGGCGCAGCTGGGCTATCTTATCCTAGAAAGTGGCGGACAACTATTGATCGAAGCCTCCGGTTCGGTGCAGGAAGATGGGGTGACAGTCTTTAAATCTAATGCCATCGAAGAACATCTTCCCGTCTCAATTATTAACTATGTAGCCCGGAGCGGTCAAACCGTTCTTAATGACGATGCTGCCCATGAGGGCAATTTTAGCAATGATTCCTATATTAAAACCCATCAAACCAAATCCCTGCTCTGTTCGCCCCTCCTCGACCAAGGACAACTGCGGGGAATTGTCTATCTAGAAAATAATCTCACCGTCGGGGCTTTTACCCAAGAAAGATTGGAAGTGCTGCAACTGCTCTCCAGCCAAGCGGCGATCGCAATTACTAACGCCAAACTCTACGCCGAAATCAAAGCCAAACAGAGACAACTAGCGCAATTTTTAGAAGCGATGCCAGTGGGGGTATTCGTCCTTGATGCTGGCAGTCAACCCTATTATGCCAATCAAACCGCCCAAGAGATTTTAGGAAAAGAGATAGTTAATATCACCACGGCTAATCAGTTGGGGGAAACCTATCAGTTATATCAAGCTGGAACCGATCGATTGTATCCCACAGAATACCATCCGATTGTCCGAGCTTTAAGGGGGGAAAAAAACACGATGGATGATCTAGAAATTCACCAAGGAGAGAAGATTATTCCCCTAGAAGTGTATGCCACGCCCGTTTTTGACGAAAAAGGAGAAATTATCTATGCGATCACCGCTTTTACCGATATTACCGAACGAAAACAGGCGGAAGCGGAACGGATTCGCTTTACCGAAGAATTAGCCGAGTATAGCCGCACCCTAGAACAGAAAGTGCAGGAGCGCACCCTAGAACTCAGCCAAACCCTAGAAATTCTCAAGGCCACCCAAGCAGAATTACTGTTTGAAAATGAACTGCTCAGAAGTAGCGAAGAATCTAGCACCTTTGACTACCAAGTGGGGGGCAGTTTACCCATGGATGCCCCCACCTACGTGGTCCGCGCCGCCGACCGTTATCTCTATAAAGCCCTCAAACGCGGCGATTTTTGCTATGTCCTCAATCCCCGTCAAATGGGCAAGTCTAGTTTAATGGTACGCATGATCGACCACCTCCAACACGAGGGGGTCTGTTGCGCTCCTATTGATTTAACCCGCATCGGCAGCGAAAATGTCACTCCCGACCAATGGTACAAGGGGATAGCCTTCGAGTTAGGGCGACGTTTTGGCCTGCTCAAAAGGGTCAATCTCAAAGCTTGGTGGCAAGAACGGGAAGATGTCTCGGCAGTACAGCGCTTGGGCGAATTTATCGAAGAAGTGTTATTGCTGGAAGTGGGGATAGTGGACGGTTCTCCCCCGAAACCGATCGCGATTTTTATCGATGAAATTGATAGCGTTTTGGGCTTAAATTTCACGGTTAATGACTTTTTTGCCCTGATTCGTTCCTGCTATAACCAGCGTGGTTTTAACCCGCTCTATCGGCGTTTGACCTTCGCTTTCTTCGGTGTTGTCACCCCCTCCGATTTAATTACCGACCACCAAATCACTCCTTTTAATATCGGTCATTCGATTCAATTGGAGGGTTTTAAGGAACACGAAGCCCAGCCTTTACTGCGCGGATTGGCCGAGAAAGTTAGTAACCCGCAAACTGTCTTAAAAGAAGTCTTTGCTTGGACAAACGGTCAACCTTTTCTGACCCAAAAACTCTGTCAGTTAATTCGCACCGCTGCCGCACCGATTCCCCCCAATGGTGAGGCCCTCTGGATTGAGGACTTGGTACAGAAGAAGATCATTGACAATTGGGAAGCTCAGGATGAACCGGAACATCTGCGGACTATTCGCGATCGGCTTCTCAACAGTCATCGCTCCCAGTTGCTCCTGAGACTCTATGAACGGATTTTAAGGGAAAAAGAGGTGATTGCCGAGGATAGCCCTCCAGAAAAAGAGTTACTTTTATCGGGGTTAGTGATCAAAGACGAAGGCCGGCTGCGGGTCCATAATCCCATCTATCAAGCAATCTTTCACCTCCATTGGCTGGCCCTGGCAAAATCAACCTAAGACTAAATCCTGTTTAAAAGGTACAGGATAGTGGGAAGTTGTGGAACAATACCCAACTGGGTTTTTAAAGTTGGATTGGGAGTTAATCATGGTATTAAAAACAGATTTGCTATTACACCAAATCCAGTTCTTAAAGACTGATTATCTAGGGTTTGCGGCAAAAAGTTTTTCCTGGGGGTAGGGTGTGGGGTGTGGGGTGTGGGGTGTAGGGTTTTACCGATTTTCAGGTGGTCAACTACCTAATTTTCAGGGAAAAAGTGCCTAAATTTCCCCCCGATCACTCCAATGGTAGGCACTTTTTGAGGGAAAAAAGTCTAAAAGTCTTACCCAACAAGGTTTTTAGATTTATTCAGCAAGCCCTAAATATTTATTAAATTGTAGCGTAGGATACTTTGACCCCACTAAACACTATTGGCTATTCTGCTAGATTGAATTGCACGGAGTTTTTCAACGCAAACCATCTTGATCCAATCCTGACGATTCATGTTCTGCAATTGACACTCTACATCTATGCTTCCTAGTAACTCCGGGGGAAAATCAAGATTAATTTGTTGCTTAACCTGAAAATTACCTGTGAAATGCTCAGAGACATCTTTCCCTAGATGTGCTTGTTGAGCAATTTCCTCAATATCTTTAATTTCAGTTGACTGTTTCCTCATAGCTTTTGCGCTCCTGTTTAGTTGATTTCCAAGCGGTGACAACCCAAATGTAATCACCGACTTCATCGACTCTGTATTCTACGATGAATGTTGTTAACGTTCCGCCCGCAAAGCCAACAATCCGATATTGTTCTGGCTGCTCAGAGCGTTGGTCTTCGATGTAAGGTTTGTAAAGCAGATCGTTTAACCGAGTGAAGTCAATGTCACGTTCTGTTAAAACTCGCTGTCGTTTGGCTTCATCCCATTGAATACGCATGAGACACCCGAAATCAATGGAGAAAAATTGTTTTCACCCACTCTATACTAACCTATAGCTCCCGAAGGCGAGGGACTAAGGGGAGAGGAATGTAAAGATTTATTAAATAGTAGCTTTTGATACAGTTCTGGGGATGTAATGTGTACAGTTTTGTTGTCTGCCTTTGGAGTTTTTCAAATCAGTCTAAGAATAGATTCCCCAGAGAATAGGTAGTGCGTATCATTCTGCTATCTCCTCTTGGTGTTGGGTTCGGTTGTTGCTTGACCTGGCTGCGAGGGGATGATTGCACTATTGAGAAGAAAAAAAATGAAAAATAGCATCTCAGCTACGATTTTTGGAGCGGCTGTAACCACTGCACTAATCGGACTATCCACAAGTCCTGCTCACGCTGCTCAACTTAGCTTCAAATTCGACTTTTTAACTTCGGACGGTGATTTATTTAAACTGAATCTGACTACGGAGGACACGCTTACAACAATAAACGCCCCTTCTTACTCTAACCCAGGGTGGGACGCCTGGACAGAACCAAACCCGGTTCCAGCCTATACCTTTACAGGCTACAAGATCCTTTCAGTGACGGGAACGGAGACTGAAGGCGGCATCACTAACCCTATTACTGCAATGCTTCCCGCAGGCTCTGGCGTTTTTAATGTTCCAGTCACAGACAGGATTGGTCACTCGCCGACGGATAACCTTTTCAACCCCAATGGTGGCTTTGCTCCGGGAGTGCTTCCAGCTGGGAATACAGCAGGTAAATTTTCGTTTGGAGGTTTAGCTTTCCATGTAGGGTGACTATGGCGGTTGCCCCGGTAGCTGCAAAGGGGCTATACAAGTGCCTGAACCCACTTCAACTGCTGGACTTTTAGCTATTGGCTCCTTTGGTGCATTAGGTGCAGCTTCAACCCTCAAGCGCAAACTTAAGCCATAAAAGTCGGCTAAATTGCTTCTAAAAATACCATAAATGCCCCTTCATTCAGTCAGTTGAGGGGGGTTATTTTTCCCTTTGTTGACTTGATTAAATACCTTGAAAATCGATAGGAATCGCACTATAGCAAAATGACAAAACCTTCCTGAGTAAAATGTTTATCATGGGTCAACATCTCGATAATTTCCAGTTCTCGCATCGTCTGCATAGAGATACAATCAATGAGACCATATTCTTTGTCAGGACGATTTTGGTAGAGAGTTAGACCTGCTAAAAATGATTCATGAGTTTGGTGGACTACCTGAATATTGGGATTTTTGATTATTCGGTTCTTCGTTACTTAGTATGGTTCGATAGGGGGGCATAAATCGACTAAATCCTTATCTGGCAAGAGACTTAATTGATTAGTTCGCTCTAGATCAAAAATAATTGACAAAAATCCCCGTAAGCTGAAAAAAAAGTCAAAGTTTCTGCTAAAACTTCTTCAGTTGTCACGAGACAAAATTGTTCTAATCTGCGAGTAATAGCAATTACTTGACCCTGCCAATTATCCCTAGGATTGATGGATGCTGTCCAATAAAATGTATCAGCAAAGATAGTTCTCATGAATCGCTTTTAGGAATACCATAGATATAGTGGTCATGTTCTTGTGCGCCGTCCCTCGGCAAATTGTTGATTTCTGTTTCGGTCATGCCGGCTGTAATATTTTCAAAAAGTTCGAGAAGCGATTGGGCCGTTGTCTTGCTGGATTCTTCTTCTTGTTGATGCCAATGGGATTGGATGGCTTGTTTTATAGCATCAATGACTGAATCTAAAGAATTTCCTTCTGCTATATATCCTTCAATTTCAGGACTGTAAGCAGAATATTTTCCTTCTCTCTTTTCTATTTCAATACTGACTTTTGATTTCATCGCTCACCTGTTTAAATTAAATGAATATCTTAATTCAATTGTAATTTGTAGGAATGGAGATTCGCCAACTGCGTGAATCGCTCGTTAGGGAGAGTGCGATCGCTCTGTCACGAGTAGGGTGCGTTCCCTGATGCAATCCTTGTTACTCCATCGTTTGATCAAGGGGAACGCACCATCTTTAAGTTAACCGAGCCGTATTGACTCCCCTGCCATCACCCCGGCAATTTGTCGGTCCAACTGTTCTAAATTTTCTGCCGGTTCAAGGCAGCATAACCCTTGACAAATTAACCCAAATGTGCTAGGGGGCAAACTGGCATCGACTCGATACACCGCAGTGGGCAAATAGCGACTTAACAGCGGCTCGATCGAGCTTTCCGGGGCGCGCAGACAGAAACCGTGACGATAGTGATCGAGAGCGACAAATAAACTGGGGCAAGCGGTGGGGGACTCTTCTAGGATGGTACTAAAAGATTGCAAGGCCTTTTGGGCCCGATCGAGATATTCTAGATTTTCCGTCAATCGTGACAGACGCACTAAATTAGCGATCGCAATTCCGTTGGCCGAAGGGGTGGCATTATCCGTATAGCCCCGTTCCCGCACGATCAAATCGAGACTATGATCAGAAGCGGTATTAAAATATCCTCCCTCATCCTTGGACCAAAACCAGCGGTCGAATTCCCCTTGTAGATCGATAGCAGCCTCTAACCAGCGAGTTTCTGGGGGATTAGCCGTTTGCAAGTCCAGTAAAGCCTTAATAAAATAGGCAAAATCCTCCGATTGGGCTAAAACCGAGGCCTGACCCTGATAATTCAAGCGCTGAAAACGTCCATCTAACCACTGATGCTTGAGAATAAACTCGGCCGCTTGACTAGCCATTTGCCAGTACAAAGGTTCCCCAAAGACGGCAAAGGCCCGGGCCAAACCGGAAATCATCAAACTATTCCAAGCGACGATCATTTTCGTATCCGTTACCGCCGGAATCCGTCCTGGCCAAGAAACGGTTTTCGCCTCTTGATTGTCTCTGGCCGGGGGAAAAAGAGCTAATTGGGACTGAGAACTGCCATAACGCCGAATAAATAACTTATCGAGCATATTTTCTATCTCCGACCATAATTCTCCCCCTTGCCGACGTTGCAGGACATTACGACCCTCAAAATTCCCTTCGGCAGTAACGGTAAAATTAGCTTGCAGCAGTCCTAATTCCTCGATCGAGAGATAATCCCTTAACTCCAGATCCGACCAGACATAAAAGGCCCCTTCCTCCGGTTCGCTATCCGTGGCATTCTGAAAACTATCGGCATCTTGGGCCGCATAAAAATAGCCTTCTGGGGCGGTCATTTCCCGTTTTAGCCAGTTAACCGTGCCTTTAATCCCTCTCTCAAAGGCCGCTTCTCGATAACCCGCACTCCACAAATTGGCTAAATATTCGACAATTTGCCCGTTATCGTAGAGCATTTTTTCAAAATGGGGAACTGTCCACGTCGAATCCACCGTATAACGATGGAATCCTCCCCCTACATGGTCATAGATTCCCCCCAAGGCCAGATCTTCCCCCCGTTGATAGGCCGCTTGCCGGAGGGAATCCTCAAAATCGTCACCAAAGCGACTGCCCTGCAAAGCCAGATTAGAATAGGGAATCATCGGAAAACTGGGCCGACCGTAGTTATTGGGATTAACCTGAATCACCGCCGTATTTCTCTCGATTCCTGTGGCTAAAAGGGAAGGAGCGGCTAAATTGGTCTCTGCTCGGGGTAAAATAGCCGATTGACGCAGTGCGCCCAGCATTTCGGCCGTAAATTTGTTTAATTTGTCTTTTTCCTCGTCATAATAACGACGTATCGATTGCATCACTTGCAGAAAACCGGGCCGGTTAAAGCGCGGTTGCACGGGAAAATAAGTACCACCATAGAAGGGAATTAAACTATCGGGTGTTAGGAAGACATTCAGAGGCCAACCCCCTTGACCGACCATCATCTGCAATGCTTGCATATAGATACTATCGATGTCCGGTCTTTCCTCGCGATCAACTTTGATCGGCAAAAAATACTGATTGAGATAATCGGCAATGGCCTGATCAGAAAAAGCTTCTCCTTCCATAACCGTACACCAATGACAGCTAGAATAACCGATCGAGAGAAATATCGGTTTATCTTCTCTCCTGGCAATTTCTAGGGCGCTGTCACACCAATACCACCAATCGATCGGGTTTTCGGCGTGTTTTCGTAGGTAAAGACTTTCAGATTCAGCCAGATGATTAGTCATGGGAAAAGGGGGATGGCTCTCTTGAGTTTTGTGTTAAAATAGTACAACAGGACACACTATAGCAGGAGATGACTATGGGCATCCCATTTAGATACCCTACTTCATTCGACGAATCGTGTAGCTGAAGGGATAAATAATAAAATCAAACTGATTAAAAGACAAGCTTACGGTTTTAGTAACTTTGAAAATTTTCGATTACGTTGACATCCTCACCGCCGTAAACGGACGGTGATTCCCAAACCTCACGATTTAGGTTTCTGCTTCTTTCCCTTGCGGGGTTCCGCACCTGCCTTAACAGAGTAAATCTGTTC
>VYMD01000085.1_pt1 | contig 25938 bp, 33 predicted proteins | sample 5115311 | NCBI WGS metagenome assembly VYMD01 (sample SAMN12291779, study PRJNA351875) | freshwater metagenome | isolation source: freshwater lake | place: USA: Michigan, Wintergreen Lake | collected 2013-08-08
CCACACCATTGGCGTAAAATCGAAAGTGGGTCACTGTAAAAATAGGTGGACATCGAAGGGTCTCCCGCACCTCGTACAATCACGTTTCCGACAAATTCACCATTGGATTTTTTGAGCAAACCGTCCAAAAACAGCGTGGTTGTGTAGGTGAAATCTGCACCCAAAAAATCCATTGCGGAAGCCGTTGAGACGACCTTCATGTTTGATGCCGGAGTCATCGCTTTCTGCTCATTCCGCGCAAACAGAACTTCCTTCGTTTTCAGCGATGCAATATACACCCCAACCGATGCACTGTTCAGCAAAGAATCATTCAGCAGCGTTGTCAGTTCGGTTTGAAACTCAGCAACGGTGCGAGTTGCGGAGGTCTCGGCTTGTGCTTGGGTCAGCAATGCCTTGAGCGCAGCAGGAAGCGAACTTTGCCCCAACGCGAAAGACGGTGCAAGGCAGATTGCCGCAAGGCAAATGCCGATAAAACGGGAAACGAAGATAGTGGGAAGGCTCATCAAACGATTTGGGAAAAACAGAGTAACGATGACAGAATAACGATGAAATCACGTACAAATGCTTGTGCGTGAATTTAGAGAATTTTTTTGGTCTGTGAAAACTTTTCTCGTAGATAAAAACACGTTGTGCTGCCGTGCCAATACACTTAATACCTAGTGCGCTTGTTCAGATGTCGGACTTGTCAAAACCGTAGCGGAGAAGCGCATTTCCACTCCTCAGCCCTAGCACAAAGCATAGCCTTTTCAGGCGACAAATTCCACCCCATTTCTATCAATATAAAACCTCATTCCATTGTTCCTCACAAGCGCAAACCCCGCTTCAAAACTGCTTGCGTAAGCGTATTTCGGCGTAATTACTTCTTCGCCTTGCACGTTGATAAAACCATATAAATCGTTCCGTTTCACCACTGCGAAACCTTCCGCAAAATCGCTCACTTCCTCGTAGTTCGGCGGAATAACAACATTTAATGAGGCATCCAGAAAGCCCCACAGACCGCCGCTTGTTTCCTGAAACGCTGCCAAACCGCAGGAAAAGTCTGCAACCTTTGCGTAATCCACGATACAAGGAATGACCTCGTTTCCGTCGGTGTCAAGAAAGCCCGTATTCATGCCTTTTTCCACGCGAATCAAGCCTCCACGTGCCGGATATGCCGCATCAAAGGTGTACTCCAAATCTGCAATAATCATTCCTGCATCGTCAATGATGGCAAAGCCCGTCAATTCGCCATAGACAAGCGCACGACTATCTTGAAACGGTGATGCAGACGAGAACCAATCAAAATTGCGGTTGTCATTGGTATCTTTCCGAGCCGTCAAAAATGTTCCATCTTTTTTGAGATACGAATAAAAATAGAAACGCGGTGCGTAGTGCGTTACGACCGAAAAACCATTCTCAAACGGCGTAGCATCATCAAAAAGCATCGTGCCTGAAATCCGCATCACACCTTGCGTATCAATAAATCCATGCTCTTCTACTCTTTTTTTTACGGGCTTGGAAACGTACGCCAAGCCTTCGGAAAATGATTGTGCCGTTGCAAATTCGTTATGCGTCAGTGGCTGTCCAAGCGCATCAATAAAGGCGTAGAGCGTTTTTTCGGGCAAACGCACTCGCGCAAAACCGCAGGAAAACGGCTCTAAATCGGCATAGTCAAGCAGTATGCGAACTTGCCCCGTTTCGTCAATCATGCCGTAACGCCATTCTTGCGGGGTATGTCCCAAACGCACAATGGCGCGTTGCTGCAAGCCGTGTTCGCTTTTGACGATGTGAAAAAACCGCACGAAATCATATTCACACGGAATCACAACGTCGCGCTCAGGGGTGCAAAAGCCCCATGTTCCGCCCTTGTTGAAGGGGATGAGTGGTGGAAGTGTTAGTGCGGTGGTGTCCATTGTGCGGCGTATTTGCTGAGTTGGCAATATGCTTCATTGACGGAATTAACGAGGTTTTGCGGCGGATTCAGCACAATGAGCGCAATTCCGCGTTCTTTCGTGATTCGAGCAATCGTGTACCCGTCGCGTTTGAGGAGGATTTCACGGAGAATTTCAGGGTTTTGGACAGCTTCTCGCGCTTCTATTTCTCGGACTTCCATTTCAAAATCTTGCACAAGAACACGATTGGTTTTGCGCGTTTCGGCGTACCATTTGCTGTATGCGGCAACGTGGTCGAACCTCGCAGAATCAAAGCATGAAGCCGCGTTTGGAGTGGAACAGGAAAAGAGATTGAGCAATAAGCCAAGCATAGAAAATCGGATAAATTTCATAAAGTCTTGTTTTTCAATTCGGTAATGCACCTTTGCAAAAAAATCCCCTAGAAGCCTTATTACATCTGCCATTCAGGGTTTTTGAGTGCAAAGGGCAGTTTTGCAAAAAATGGCTTTGAGGGCAGATGTAATCTTGTGTTGAAGGCTGCCAAAGTGTTTTAATATTTTACTCCTATTTTCTTTTTTCCAACAACGCATAATACTCACGCCATTCCTCGTAGGGAAAGCGTATCGTAGGAATTTGGTCATCCTCAAACTTCAAGGTTGTACGCAGCGTTTGTGCTATTTTTTCCATAATCGGATTCCCTTCTATGCCGAATTCATCATGCACGGTCGGGAGTTTGGGCAAATCCTCAATCAGATTATTCTGCAACAAAAGCCGCGTAAATTCACAGCCATAGAGCGAAGAAATATCGCTAATCCGATTTTTTTCTAACATTATCCATGATAAATTGGGGAGGTCTGTGAGCGGCGAAACGTCCGTAATGATGTTTTCATCTGCATCAAGATAATTGAGCTTTTTCAAGTATTGTACGGGTGAAATATCGCTAATCTGATTCTCGCTCAGAAAGAGCAATTCAAGTTCTGTCATGCCTTTCAAAAACGAAATATCACTGATTGCATTATGGGTTAAATCCAATTCCACGAGATTGGCGAGGTGCGGAAGTACCGAACAATCTTCAATCAAATTATGCGAAAGATTGAGTGATTTCAAGGTATTGAGGGAACGAAGCGGGGAAATATCGGTTATCTGATTATGCGATATTTTCAAGGTTTCAAGCGTCGTGATACCCTTCAGAAACGAAATATCGTGAATCCGATTGCCCTCAATGTTCAATCTTTTCACCCATGAAAACACTGCAAGTTCGCTCAGTTCCTCTTCCTCGCCTGTCAGTTGCAAATCTAATAGATACAACATCTCATCGCGTGTTTGCTTGGATTCTTCTAGTCTTTGAATGAGTATTGGGTTTGATTTTTTCATAGTTTTGGTGGTATTTCTGTTATTTCGGGATACAAATTGATAGAAAGTTGTAAATAGACTGCATCCCTTACAACCCGCTTTATTGCTTCTTCTGCGGCTGCAATGAGTGTTCTTTTTTCTTCCTCAAGTACGCGCTTTTGCTCAGGAGTTCCCACAAAAATTCCTGCTGAAATCTGCCAAAGAGGAATTGGTGCATTCGCCGCTTCGCCTTCGTAACACCAATCAATCTGCACGTCAAGTGTATTGCCGTGTACCTCTCTATGCTGCGTAAATACTAGTTCGCTGATGATTTCGACAACCTTCATTTTTACTGCAAATTCTGTCATTCTTCTTGCTCCTGTTTTTGGTGTACACGTTTGCTTGTTAAAAGTTTTTCCGATAACAATTTTTCCGACCATGCGCCAAACCTCGACAACACCTCACGAAGCCGCAGAGATTGTGCTTCGGTGAGTTCACACATTCGCACAACATCAACGAGTGCGGCAACCGCCATAACCCGCACAGAATCTTGCTCAGCAAGCATAATGACCGCCTCCAATTCTGCATCGGTTAAATGGGGATGTTTTCCCAAATAATGCCCAAACGCCGCATAGCGGTAATGTTCGCCGCTTTCGGTTGGAGAATCTTCACGTTTTTGGGTAAAATCTGAGTATTGCAAGTGCAGAATTTCCGAATCCAAAACACCGTATTCACGCCACATTGGAGAATATCCTAGTGCTTGGAGTTTTGTTTCGAGTGCTTGCTCGAGATTGTTTTGGGGGCTGTCCATGGTCAATCAACAATGTGCAATAAAATGTTTCCTGTGGCAAGTGCAATTTCTCGCTCACCTCGCGCAAATGCCCGTGCTGCTTGGTCTGCGCGGCGGAGAGGCTCGGAAATACGGTAATTTGTCGTGAATTTGATGACTATTTCACACGCTGCTTCCGCGTTCAGCAAATGCCCAACGCTCACAAATACAGGATTGATACCGTCTTGCGTCCGCAGAACGTAGCCGACTGTTTCACCATCAAGCAACATCGGTAGTGTGCTTCCGCGCTTCTCGCCTAATGCGCCCGAATACCGCAAGAGTGGCTCTTTTGCTGCGCCAATCGTCGGCAGATTCATTTCTACGCCAATGTGCGATGCAATACCGAATTTTCGCGGGTGCGCCAGTCCATGCCCGTCTATCAGCAATAATACGGGTTGCAAGCCTTTTTGTTCTTGCACAAGGCGGATAGTATTCAGCAAAAGTGGTGCTTCACGAAAGCTGAAAAATTGCGGGATATACGGGAATGTAACTTGCTGCTTGCTCACAAAAATTCCGCACTTTTCCCCGCTAAAGCGCATCACATCAAGTGCAACAAAGCCTTCTTCGCCGACATACTGCACATCCAATGTGAAAACATAGTCGCTTTCGTCAAAAACAGGCGATTCCTCGCGGGTTTTCACGATGACGCTTTTTGCTAAATCGCGTTGCTGTGCTTCGAGTTCAAGAGTAGTATTGATGAGGTTTTCGGGCATATTTGGTTTTGTCTTTGAGATAATCATTCTCCGCTTGGATGAGCCGACAACCACGCTGCATAGCGGGATTTTGCTGCATCTCGCGCTTCTATAGTGGAGAAAATACAATCCATTCCGCCCTCGTAAGGCGCACAAATACTCGCTGTTGCAAAAGAAACAAAAAATGGTTTTATCTCGCCTCGCGCTGTTTCTTGGAGAATATTGTCGAATTGACGCGGCTTCCACGTCATTTCACTCCATTTTGGAATCATTATTTGCCTTTCAGCGAAAATCTGAGGAAATTCTTGGAAAAGGTCTATTGCCTCCAATGGCATAAAATCACATGTTTTGAGCGTTGCCGTCTTTGCTTCATCAAAACTATCCTGAGCATTCTTCTTTAGGGCGTATTCTCCACAAACCAGATAAAACCTTGTTTCGTCGTCATTTTTGCTGCCAAGAATTTTGTGCAAAAGCGTGTTTTGCCGCAAAAGAAGCATCTCCCATTCTTCCGATGTTTCGGGATAGCGTTTTGCTTCGGGAAGGCTGTGAATCCTCATCCAACGGCTTGCAAGCTGTGTTCTGAAGCAAAAACCCACAAGTGGCGTTTGCCCAAAATGTGTGGCCCATTGCTGCTTGAAATCACTCGTGTTCATTTCTTTCGTTGTATTTGTCATTGCGAAAAAGGTCGAAAAGTCGCATAAATTCTTGATATGCGCGTTGTTCGTTTCCCTTACATTGTTTCAAAATCATTGTTGCCCAGCCTGGACTTGAGGAAGACAAGCCATATTCCCGTGCAACAAAATCGTGAAAGTCCTCAAATGGTGGTGAAAGCTGCTCTGGAATGCCCTTCATCGCACACGCCATGCAGTAACCTATAATATGATGATGCAAAGCTGTAACGGATTCTTTACCCAGAAACATTCCGATTCGCAGCCTTATCAGGTCTATGTATTCGTAGAGATTTGCGGGATTGTGCATTATCATTATATTGAATTTTTTAGTGTGTTGTTGTATGCAGTATGAATGATGACAAACCCTTATCAAACCTTGATTCCAGCACAATCAATGAAGGCTCGATAAAATTTTTGTTGAGGGCGAATAAATTTAACTTCACCGCCGAAACGCAGCACCAATGCTCGTGTTTCCGTAAGCCATTTGCGAAGTCGTCCAGCATTTTCGTAAGACAAGATTCCGTTATCAATCGTGCTTGTTGCTTGAGAGGGAAAACTCTGCTGAGGCAAGATCCAATGAGGCTTTTCGGGCAGTTCGGGAAACCAGATGTTCGCATGAAGCCGTGCGCCGAAAACAAGAACATTGGGATTATAAAGCCGCTTGCGGTTGATGCTGCCACTCCACAGGTATAATGCGGGGTACAAGTCCATTCCGTGTGCGGAATGACGTGCTTCTTCAGCGTAGAGCATTCTGAGTAATGCCCCCGCATCATTTATCCATGCGGTTTGTAGGGCTGTTCCAGTGTTTGTTTCGCCGAAATACGTCAGGTTGTTTCCTCGAAAAAATCCTTTTTCCGCAAATACTCGCTGCCGCGTAGAATCAAGCATGGTAGCTACTTCCGGGAAGTTGCCAAAACGCAGAAATCCATTGTTTTGCCAATACAACCGCACGTCGGCACAATACTCTTCTACCCCGCTCCACGCCTCGTGTACGCCCCAAATCCCCATTTCTTCCGACATAACGGAAAACTCGTACAAGAGTGATAAACACGTGTTTGCAGCCTGTTCCGCATCGCCTTGAAACGGAATCACCCACTCCCACGCACCAAATGGCGGGTATTCTTGGACAATCCACTCATTGAGCATGATTTTTTACGAAAAAAAGATGATTACCTTGAAAATTGCCAGTTTCATGTTCAATTTTCAAGGTGTTTTGCCTCAAAACCCATACGCCAAAAAGCCCATTCCATCGCGGCAATACCAGTGTTCAAACGTCTTATCAATCCAATATCCGCCGTAGTTTTCATTCATTTCCACAAACCATTTGCCGGAAAGCTCGTAGCTGTATTCGTAAGCCCAGTAGTTCAGCAAATACAGTGTTTCTGCGGATTCGGTGATGTGGTCTTTTACATCCTCGAAAACATTATCGGCATAATCTTGAATGTCGGAATGAAATTTATACTTCGCCGTATCCAAGAGAAAAATGCTCTTCCCCTGATTAAATCTCGCTTCAAAGCATTCATACAATGTTATCCATTCCGCTTGCTCAAGGGTGCGTCTGTAAGGAAGCGTAGCAATATGTGCCGCCTCGCTGAGGGCAAACCGTAAATTTTTCTGTAAACCACTCCAAACATCCCGTATTTCCTTGCTTGTCGGCTTTTCAATCCCTTTGTAAAAAATGATGCGTTCCGGCAACCCTTCACGCGCAAATGCCTCAACGAAATACAGCATGGCTCCATGCGCTTCTTGGGCAGTTTTCCATGAATCGCTTGAATAGGATTCCGCAATGCGAAGCAGTTCTTGAACAACAACAAAGCCAATAACTACGCCGCGTTCAGGTGGTTGCTTATGACTTGTCTTGCTCAAACACTGCCGTAAGCGCTGCTCTTCAAAATAGAGCGTGTGCCGGACGGCGTTGTGGATGTGTGCGGGAGTTTGTGCTAAAACTTGCGTTGAATGTAGCTTCATATCGTGCTTTATATCGTGCTTCATATCGTATTTCAATGATGTTTCATCGTATAAACTCTCCAGCCGGACCGTCTTTGCGAACAAATTCTTTCACGGCTTTCCACGAAACAAAGGCAGCAAACTCGCCATCGGCAAAGGTGGCGACGGACAACGGAGCAAAAATAAAGGTGATCCCCGCCGGACGCATCACCCACGCAAGTCTGCCACGCCTCAAAAGGTCGGTAAAATCAGTGATTGTGCCATCCACGACGAATTGTGCGCCTTGCTGCTTGAGTTTTGCCACAATGAGCGTGTTCAAACGCTGAATATATGCGGTGTCGGCGGTAAAGAGTTCTTTCATTGCAATCTTTCGCCATGCCTTGCCGCCCGCATTCCACCACGTTTCGCCGAAATAATAGTAGTTAAAATGCGCTCCTCCAGTGAAGGACGATTCAACATGATACGCGCTCAAAAAACGCGGCGAAAGGTGAAAAATATTCAGTTCATCGGTTTTGGTGAGGTCGTAAGGAAGGTCAGGTTTTGTGCCATTCGGAGCGTTTTTTTGCAGCTCTTTTTCGATTTCATTCAGCATACTCGCATTATTGCCAAGTGTATGCGCCATGTACTTTTTAAGCGTTGCATTCAGCGTACCGTACTTATCTTCTTCGTAAAACAAGGGATAGCGCACTGAAACGTCAAATTTTCCCAATTTCACTTCGTGGAATTGTGCAACAATGCGGAACTTGCACGGATACGACGTTTTCCCATCGGCAGAAGTCCATGAGCCAGCAATGATGCTCTCTTCACGGCTAAGTTTGCCGGAAATTATCGCATAAATTTTTTCCTTCGCATTCGGGTTTTCGTTAAACTCTCCCGTGCTTGCTTTTTCCTCAATCCTGACCGTGTTATCAGCATCAATGCGCCCTTCCAGCCTCAAAACACCAATATTTCCGTCGTAATGATACTGCCCGAAAATGCTTGTCCCGCGAAAGGTCATCTCGCCTTGCAGTGTAATGGTGCGGCTTTTGGCAAGGTCTTGAAGTTCGCCCTGTACATACACCCGTGACGAATCCTTCAAAGCCAAGCGTTGAAGCGCATTTGCAGCAAATACGCTTTGCATAAAAAACAACGCCGTAAAAACGGTACGTGCGCAGAAGCGAGAAAGGAGATTGTTTTGAGGGTGTTTCATGGTGTTGGATTGGAAATATTTTTTTTGAAAAAGCCTTGTAAGTATGATAATTCCTGCATAGTTTCTCCACATACAAAATCGTAAACCAAGATTATTCAAAAAGTATGCAAACATCCATCGAAAACGGAATCCGAATTTATGAAGAGGAAGAACATGATATTGTGGACGTTCCAGCACCACTCTATGTTCTATCCGCATCATATCTCGAAGAGTACAAATTGCATCTTATTTTTTCTGATTTGAAAGAGCGAACCATTGACTTTGAGCCGAAATTACGTGCATTTCGACCACTTCAGAAATTTTTGAACATCAATACTTTTAAGAAATTTCGCTTGTACAATGGTAATGTCCAATGGGATGATTTCGAGATGATTTTTCCCGTAGAAGATTTATATGAGATGTAGATTTTATGCAACATTTAAGGACTTCAATAACGATTCCAAAAAATACCGCTTTCGTAATCCCAACTAGCAAATTAGTGGATAATTATCCGAAAAACCGTGCAGTTTAACAGGTGCGCGAGAATTGCTATTCGTTGCTGGGAATGTCTTAGCAGGCGGGAAAGCTAGGTATTCAAAGGAATCAGCATTACTTCAAAGTGCCGTGATTGACGCAAAGCCTTATTCTGCCTTGTGCGCTGCTCATTTTGCCCATTGTTTTTTTATTGTACTTGTTCATAATTGCATAATTTTCGGAAAAGTAGTACCTTGAACGTAACCCACCCTTCTCTGAAAAAATAAGGATGATATGAAAAAATTTACTGGAAATTCGTTTGCCGAACTCTATCACCAAGACACGGCAAAAGGTGATTATGCGTTTATGCTGATGTACCCAAGCACGGCTGCATGGTCGAAATATCCTAATAAAACCCGCTACATCATCCAAGATGGCAATGAAGAGCATCAAAAAGTGGGCTTCGACAAGGTTTGCCAGCGTGAGGCATGGAAAAATATTTCTGTTTTAGGAACAGATGCAAAAGGTGTACTCATAGCCGAGCCACCGCCTGCGCTCCTGAATTATTGGCAGGAAACGTGGAATCACGAGTATAATTTTGAACTACTTACGCCCGAAAACTATTGCGACCGAATTAACGCAAGTACAGAAAAAATCATTACCCTTTTCCCGTATGACGGCTTACACCCTGAACGCCATGCGGTGGATCCCGATAAACACTATTTTCTCTTGAGTAAATTATCGCTGAACCAAGTCTCTCTGCTTGTACCAACCTACCAAGAACACCATTTTTCGGAAACGCATCCAAACGATGTAAACTTGCCCAAAGTATTTCCTTATGTTATCAAAACATCGCACGGGCTTTCCGGCGAAGGAACGTATCTGATTCGGAGCGAAACCGATTTAGAGAATTGTCGAAAAGAATTTCGAGCGTATTGGGGATTGCAACTGGTGGAAGCGGTTGTTGTTTCTGATTTTGTGCAGGATGTGGTTGATAATTATTGTGTTCAATTTTATGTCAATAAAGAAGGTGAAATTACCGTTTTAGGCGCAACACACCAACTCGTCAGCGATCAAGGCGTGTATTTAGGCGGCTTGATACATTACGAACATACCAATCTGCAACAATTCGAGGCAATCATCACCCACACAGCCGCATTTGCGCATCAACACGGGTATTTTGGGGTTATTGGTGTTGATGTTTTGGAAGATAAGCATGGCAAACTTCATGTGATTGATGCGAACGTTCGTATCAATGGCTCTACGGCGATGTGTTTGCAAAAACACGATTTACTGCAACGGGGTAAAGAAACCGCCAAGTATGCAGGAAATTGGGTCATGGAAGGCACGGAAGCTGAAGTGATTGAAAAGCTGAAAGAACACTTGAAGCGAAGAGATTTCACACTGCTTTCTGCCCTCTATTACCCCGAAACCCGCTTAACAGCGATATACGGCATTGTAGCAGGTGAAAACTATGACGATTTGCTCAAAATTGAAAAGCAAATGGGGGCTTTGGGTTTAAGGCAGACGGCGTAAAAGGTGCGCGAGAATTGCTCTTCGTTGCTGGGAGTGCATTATTTGGCGGTAAAACTATGTTTTCAAAGGAACAGGATAGACAAAATCCAACAACGCTTCGACACGATTTTCCGCCAACGCACCAAATTGTGTGCGATGCCCCAAAGCGAAGTACCAATGCGGGGTTTCGATAAACTCGTCGCTGGCATTATTGAAGGGTTTTGCTGCCCAGAAAAAATTGACCGTGCCGTAAAACTCGGTTTCCAGTTCCACACTCACCGTGTCGAAATCTATGTGCCGCAAAAGGTCTTCAAACTTCTGCACAAACGCCGTCCAATCATGTTCGATACTTTTGTAGGTCGCCGCAAAAGCAATGACGGGGTTTTCGTAATAAAACGGGATCTCCGCCGCACCAATGCTGAACATTTCTGAACGTAGCCAAGGATATTCGTCATCATTTCCGATTGCCGCGATTGCTGTACGTGCTTTGGCGTGGTTGCCGCGAAGCGTTATTCTGCCGTGTACGATGCTCATTTCGCCCATAATATTTTGATTTTAACCTGCTTCAGTATTGCTCACCGCTCCAGTAAAATTGTGCCTTGGAGGAGATTTTCTTCTGTTTTTGTTTTATAACCAACTTTTTCAAAACTGATTTTATGATCTTGACGGCTCGTACTCAAGCCACTGCCTATCATCTGGCTTTTTTCCATAACGCCGAGCGTATTAGTGTAGGCTGTTTTGCGGTACGCTGTGCGCTCCGCGCCGCCAGAATACAGGCGAATCGTTACCAAAACGCTATCAAGTGGGCGTTTTGTTTCCTTGTCCAACACGGTAAACTCGTATTCAGCGCGGTATTCGCAGGAAGATAGTGCGCAGATGGCGAGTATTAGTGCGGTGTTGCGGATGATTGTTTTCATCACAATATCTGCTCGGTGAGTGAAAAAAGGTCGAGAATTTCATAGAGTGCAGACTGTGGTATAAGCAAGCAATCATCAGCACCGGAGCCGATTACCCAGATTGGAGAATCACATTCACGCCCAAAGGTTGTACGGTAGTTGTGGCGAAAATTATGAATCATCAGGGCTTCTTGGTCTGAATACAAAAAACAGCCGCCCCATTGGTCTGAAAAGCCTTCACCAAAGCGGGTTTGGCGGAATAATATCGGTTGAATTCTGATTGCCGAAAGCGCGGCATTCAGCCAGTTCATTTCTCCTCCGTCACAGGAGCGTGCCTCAGGAGGCGCAGAAAGTATCGACTTTCCTTCAATCTCAAGAATCCTTAGCGTGTAACCGTGCAATGTTGTGAAGTGTTTATCCATTCTCACGCCCCGAAGTATTTTCCCGTACCGTATATCCTGAGCCTTCGGCGCACGTAATTACTCCACCTTCAAGGCATAGTGCTTTATCGTGCAGCGTTACGCGGACGTTGGAAGCGATGTCCTTAAAGACAATACTGCTGTGAAACGCCTCCACGTCGGAATCCTCACTTGCCTCAACGATGGTCTTGCCATACGCCTTCACCTTCGCATTATTCGCGCATATAACGCGGCATTGCCCTTCAGCGATGACGGTGGAATTATCGAAGGCTTCGATTCGGCAGTTTCCGCTAGCCTTCACTTGAGTTTCATTATACGCCAACACAACCGAAAGCCCGCTTGCAACCAACCTTGCGCGTTCCACTGCTTCGACAAAACTTCGCCCGAAAGCGGAAATTATCGCATCGTTGTAGGCATATCCGCTTCCGTCCATTATGTGGTGATGCCCGCTTGAATAGATGTTCAGTGCTTCCAATTCCTCCCCCAAAACTTCCTTTGTGAGGCGAACTTTTGCAACGCAGATTTCATCATCGTCGCCGTGTTTTTCGGAAATAGCGTTTTCATACTCCACTTCAAAAACGCGCATCCCCGGAAACGCCCAACGGCGCGGTGTTTGCGTCAGATGAAAGCCGGTATCGTTGAAAATAAGCGGTTTTGTTACTTCGTGCCAGTCTCCGAAAGAATCTTCGGTTGGAAGCGAAAATACGAAATGTTCATCGCCGTAGGGTGCTGATCCGTCGGCGTTCAAAACCTTGTAATATCGTCGTTGCGCGGTATTCATAGCATTTTTTGGGGAGAATGGTATTCACGCTCGCTCTTGTCAAGCCACTCCTCAAACCATTCAGCAAAACTGAGGCGTGTTTTGAAGGTTTTATCACCCTTTTTGGTGTGCGGGTAAATACCATAATCGCTGACGGTGGAATCGCCCCACATTGCACCATATTCCTCACCGCGCACCACCAAAAACGAGGTGTGTCCGCACCCTTCTTCGCAAAGCCAGAGAATACCGCCGTACTTCGTGAATGCCTGATATTCTTTGTATTCTTCCTCGCTGAGTGCCTCCAGTGTTGATTCTTCGAGGTAATTTGTTGCTTTTCGATAAACCTCTTCTGTGCCGTAAATGGCTTCAATCAAGGCTTCGCGGCTTTCAAAGAAGTAGTGCTGTGTTCGTGTGGCGTAGTCATACTCAAAAAATTGATCCACGTCCACATCAGGAAAATACGGCAACGTGAATTTGAAAGGAACACTGAGTGGAAACGCCTCGCAGACGGCTTTTCGGAGCGGAATCACGCCGTAATGCGGTCCCACGCCACCATCACCGAAAAACTTCAAGTACGTGCGATAATCTTCCGGCAAACTCAACGAATATTCTTGTTCAAATTGCGCGATTTCATTCTCCGTGAGGCAAGTATTGATGCGGTATTGGTGGTGCTTTGCTCCGAAGATTTCGCACTTGCTATCCTTGTCATTTAGTGCTTCAATTCGCCGTTGTATATTTTGCCAAAATTCCTTGTACGCCGCTTCCGTCATATCTTTCGGCTCATTGACTGACAATAATTCTTTGGGTTCCAACGCTTCAGACATTGGTTTGTTATATGGCACCAAAGGTTGCAAATCCTCAATCTCCATCGCAATATCTTGCTTCATGCGAAATCGCTGAAAGCCTTGTTTTACCTGACTCCAAAGGGTATTACTCATAGTGATTTCAAAATTCAGATGTGACTTTTTCCGTTGTTGTGCTTCTTACCAAATGAGAAGATAATTTTTACTCATTTTCACTTAGGAACATTTATGAAAACCTCCTTTGCTGCTCTTGCGAGCGTTATTCTCTGCTTCATGCTGGTCAGTGCTTGCGATCCACCCGTAGAACCGCCTATGGAAACTCCGCAGCCCATTGATGCGCCAAATCCTGAAGGTACGGGTTGGGTTGTTTGGGATACCACCAAATACAAAGGCACACTAACTGGTGCAATGGTAAATCGTAATGTTATTTCGCTCAATATTCAAGCGATTCATAACGACGGCTGCACACCGCAAACCACGTTTACATCGGTGCGCAATGGCAATACGATTACGGTAAAAAATTTCTTCAAACCTCGCACGGATGGTGGAATTTGTATTCAAGCATTAACACCGTTTACGCACCAAATAGCCTTGCAAGTTTCAAGCGGAACGTATCGTGTTCGCTTCAGCCCTTCGCCGCTTCCACGCCCGTTTGATACGACGTTTGTTGTGCCGTAATTGGGCGAAATATGCCGATAGAAAAGCAGCTCCTTGAAAAAGCGAGTTGCTTTTTTTTACTCATTTCGTTCATCAAATTCATTCTGCCTACCGCTTTTGAACTTCAGGTGTTCATAGTTGTTACAATCAATATCTTTCGAGGGAGAAAACGAGTATCCACGAGGCTTTCCGATGAATGAACCGTTTTTGTATGCTTGGAAAATGGTGTATTGCTCAAAAACAATACACCGCCCTTCTTCACCCTTCGCCAAGATAGTAGCCGTGCGAGTTCTGCCGAGAATTTCCTGCGTATTTTTGTCGTTCACTTCTTCCCAATCCGGCGAAGTCAATACCACGCCTGTAATGATTGCTTCCCATTCTTTTTCCTTCGCTTCGCGGTTAAAAGCATGAATAAAAAGCGCATCAATACTGGGCTGCACGGTGATAAACGTGTCGGGGATATTCACTCCGTTTTTCTGCTCAGTGCTGTTTTTTTGCAATGATTGATTCTTCTTGTCCCCGCCGGATGCGGGCGTAGATGTGGGTTGAATCGTGCTTTTTGGTGCTTCTTCTTTTGGAGTTTCCGCTTTTTCATGGCGAGCGCAGGCTGAAAGGGCGATGACAACAAGTGCGAACGAAAAAAGACGTATGGGCATAGTGCAAGAAATTGGGCTGGAAATAGCTTCACCGTGAATTGCAGCACCAAAATACGGTTTCCGCCGCCCAAAAAACGTCCTCTTTAACAAGCGCGTGAGTGTTCTTCACAGGCGCAGGCTATCGTTTATTGGGCGTTTCAGGCAATACTTTATTTGTTTTCCGTGTTCACCTTCTTCAGCCACTCTTGTTCAACGGGTTTCAAGGTCGGAACATCAGGTTTGTAGGCGGGGTTTGGAATGTACCAAGGCATTTTTTCGTAATACCGTTGAATTTCCGGTGTCTTGAAGACCGCCCCACGTCTTGCAAACGGAAGATTGCGTAAAATTTTGAGCGACACCTCATTTTTCGCTCTTGTCATGGTTTCTTCGATGTCACCAATCGCCAGAGGCAGCATAGACTCTGAGCTAAAGACCTCTTCTCGCGCCAAATCGCGCAACGAAAAAATAGTCAGTTCGCCTTTGGTGGTAAAATTTTTCGCCCGAAAGGTAAGTTTCCCCTCTCGAAGCCAGAAATGAACGGTATTTTTTGCTGCTTCGTGCAAACCCTTTTCCTTCGAGTTTACAACAGCCTTACGCCCAACACCCGCTATTTCCCACGCTTCCACGCCTTTAAAGAACGTTTGCGGAATGTAAAAATCGGCAAACTCGCCCATGTCAATCGAAAGCGTAAAATCGTCAATGCGTTTATTGCCCCAGCGCATTGCTGCCGTGAGGATGTACGGCAAATCATAGAGAAAATCAATACTTCCTGAAACTTTGAAAAAATAGGTGTGCGTGAGAATGTTCACACCCGGCTTAAAATCGGCTTTGAAATGATAAACGTAATTAAATGGCACTTCATTGGTATTTTCAATGCTCTTGAGTGCCTGTTTAAGCGGTATTTGGAGGATTTTTCCGTTTTTGAAATACGTATCTTCGGTAACAATCGCCACCGAATGCGCGAGATTCTGTCCGTTCAAATTGACCGTAAAATCAGAAATAAAGGGATGCTGCCCATTGACAGGCGTACCGTCCACATCGCCACTTGGAGAGCGGGCTTCAAAGCCGACATCCAGTGTTTTTGCGGCTTTGGGGTTGAAAAATTCGTAATACACCGTAATTTTCACCCTCCCGTCCGCCATAGCCTGCAAGGTGAGAATTTCCTTTTGTACGCGGATGTCCGTTTCCATCATCGGAATAAGGTGGTTGCCCGAAGCGTAATACGCGCCGTCGTTGGCAAAAACAGCTACGGTGCTGAATAAGAAGCAGGCGATAAAAACTTTGAAAAAGCGCATAAACACTTGATTGAAGGTGATTGTGATTATTTATTTCGATGAATCCAGCATATCCCACACTTTCGGCGGGTTGCCAACACGCTTGTATCTACCGGTAAAAGTAACATACGCGCCGCCGCAATAACCGCGCTCGTTATCAATCTCAACCGCGCCATTGTTGAAGTGCATATCAAAATTGCAGACTTCGACATCTTCGTAGGTCAAAAGCGGATTGTCATATTTCAGACCGTTAAAAAGACGTGTTGGTTTTTGTAAAAAACTAATTTCTGCGACGTGGATATTTCCCGTTTTGGGGTCGCCTTTCCAGAAAGCACGCCCTTCCACGCGGACACGCCCGTCTTTCTGCAACTCCACCCACAAGGTTGCGCTGTCTTTGCCAAGACGGATGTACGTGCCAGAAATGCTGTCCCACTTCGGCGGATACTCGTGTTGCTTGAAGGTACATGGAAGCGGTTTTGTGCCATCGGGTTTGAACCAAACGCCCGTAAATTCGCCCTTCTTGGATAACATTCCCCGAATACAGCCCGTCGTGTCTTTGCCGAGCGTTTCAATGAGTAGCGTGTTGCCGTCGGCGGCAATCGTGCCGTTCAGGTCAATGAAATTCCCATTTTTTTCGTAGCAATACATCCCCGTCAGTGTCTTGCCTTCCTGCCTGATGGTAAGCCATATTTGGAGGTTTTTACCGATTTTCCCGGAGTATTGTTTGGTTTGTGCTTCAAGAAATAACGTTGAACAAGAGAATGTCAAAATACAAGTAATGGTGCGGTATACAAGCAATATGTGGTTTTTCATAAATGGTAAAATTAGGGTAAAATTTCGTGAACTATTCCTGCGTGATGCAGATGAAATGTTTTGCTGATTCCGTCGTGAAAATCCTGAATCCATGCGCCCTTGCGATAGACAAACGACAAATACTTGAGGCGATGATGTTCGCTTGCGGGGTATATTTGAAGCCAGTCGTTTTCTTGCGGCACATACGCAAAATCGAAACATTCGCCCACATTCAAATTCAACTCTACCCAATCAGCATCCAAGCCGTGTTCAAGACTTTTTGCCGGAAGAATATACATCCCGATAGCAATAATCTCGTTCTCCGAAACAACACGCTCCAGCGTCCAATAATACAAACCCTGCTCCGAAGCCGCTTTGGAGCGTTTTCGGCGTGGTTTGATGTTGCTTGGCGGTTGTTGGAGTTTTGCCTCCAAAGCCGCACAGGTACAGAGTTTGAAGCCTTTTGCAAAATCGCACATAGAATTTGAAATACTCTCTGGATATTGAAGAGCGAAAAATTAAGGAAAATCCGCCCAGTCGGAAACAATCAAGCCCGTCCAAACGTGCGGATATTCTTGCGTGAACGTACTTCTGCTTCCGGGAATGTAGCGGTACATCGCCCGGAGGCGAAACGTGCGAATATCGGAGAGAGAAAACAGCCCCATGCGGCGCAATTCCTCACGGTTCACGGGTTTATTTGCCCAATGCACCAAGTTTACGGTGTGCAAAAGCGTGTCCTGAGCGGGAAGCAATTCCACGATGGGAGCAGATTTCAAGCGCTCTTCATACAGCGAAAAGTGCATTTCATCGCCATCAAGAGAACGTGCTTCGATATGAAAAAAATCGTAGTGCTTTTCTTCGGCTTCTACGTGGCTGTATAGATACAGAGCCGCGTTGCTGGTGTTTGTGAGTGTGATTTTGATGTCTGTTTTGTTGAGAATTTTTATCGAAAGTGATAAAGGGGATTCATACTTCATACATTATTCTTTGCCTCCAAAATCATAGCAGCTTCCTTCGCAATAATCACATTCGCATCCCCCGCAAAGTACCGTAGAATCTCGCTTCTTCCTTCAAATGTGCTTTTCTCCAATGCTTCGAGCATCTTCATCACTACCATTGTTCTGCCATTTATCGAAGCAAAGATACCATCATCATCTTCTGAAAATGGACGCAGTTCCGCCAAGTTCTTCCGAATGGCTTCAAAGTTAAACTCGTAGCTCTTTTCTTGCGAATCAAATGGCGAACATACCGCATACATTCTACTTCCGTCTTGAAAATAATACTCCTCGCGGTCATCCTTTTGTTGTTCAACAAATGAGAAAAATCTCAAACTGCCAGTTTGATAATACCCGTACCACCGCGCCGTTGTTGGGCTGAGAATTTCATGGTGATAGGTCAAAACACCCTCTTCATTCCACGATTTGCTGCCTACGCCTTCCTTAAACTCTTCTTCAATTTGCCCATTGTCATACCATGATTTACTTTCATAGATTTCTCCATCGCGTAAAAATGACTCCGCGCCCAGCACACCATTTTTGTAGAAGTAGCACGATTTTCCGTTTTCCAAGCCATCTTCGTATTCCGTCAAACGCCTGTGTTCATCGCTGCTTTCGATAACTGTTCCCGAAAATTTTACCCCATACCCAAAAAAAAGCGGAATGTGATTGTAGTTAAAATTCAGCCCGTCGTCATGGTTGAGTTCGGGGTCGTATTCGTGGCGAATTGGCTGTCGAAAGCTCGTACAATCGTATTTCAGATGCGATAGATCCATATCTGTCGCAAGATAGCGCAGAATGTCATCTTTTCCTTCAAAGGATTCTTTTTCAAATGCTCGCCGCATCGCCAAAAGCACCGTTTTACGCTCTTTTGCCGAAGGCAAGATTGTATCGGATGTTTCAAAAAGCGGAACAAGTTCACGAAAGTTCTTCCGAATGGCTTCAACGTTGTATTCGTAGTATTTCGCTCTGGAATCCGATGCCCAATGCTCTTTCATCATTTCGCTGCCGTCGCGGAAATAGTAACTCGTGTAACGCTTATCGGGAATACCTGTTTGAAAATGGGATTTGATGCCGCCTGCGTCATAATATTCGGTAACGCTGCACGATTCAGCACTGAAAATACGCCGCTCGTGAGTAAGTACGCCCTGTTCATTCCAAAATTTGTTGCCCTCATCATGCCGAGAATATTCCTGCATTTGCCCGTTTTCATGCCAAGACTGTTCGCCAATGTCCCAGCCATCCTTGTAAAGCGTGATTTTACGGCACGTTCCGCGCTCATCGAACACAAGTTCTTCACCGTTCATTAAGCCGTTTTCGTACTGCGTCAAGGTTATTGCAGTTTCCGTTTGTTCAAACGTTGTGCCTTGAAATGGCGTAGAATCGTGGTACAAATGTAGTGGTCCTATGCGCTCCGGCGTATCGTTTGCATAGCGCAAAAGCGGGTCGTGGGCGCTCACAAGCGGCTGACGAAGCGTGGTTATGTCGTAATGTAGATGTGATAAATCCATGCAAAAATCTCATTTTTAGGGAAAATACTGCCGTTCTATGCGGCTTTCAGGGTTTCTATCCATCAAATACAAAACTGCCGTAAAGCACCATTCTGCGGGCTTCATCAGCACATAAATTATGTCCGCGACAAAAGGATTTCCAAAAATGCCGTAGTGCTTGTGCAATCCGCGCCCAACCTTGTTGTAATTCCTCCGCACAACCGCATGAAATCTGGGTAAACGCTCTTGCAAAATTTCTTCAAACGCATTGGCAACAAGTAACTGGCGATTGCAAACGATCTCCGTTCCCCAGCGATTGCCCGTGCGAAGCGGCTTCACAAGTGCCACGTGTCCGCCCGCCGCGACCGAACACAAGAAATGCCCTGGACAATCTACACCTTGACACATATAATCCAACTGCGAAAATCCGTGCTTGTACGTGTCGGTGAACGCCCTCACGAGCGAATCCGGCTTCTGCCCAAAAAGCAGAAGAATACTGCAAAGCAGTACCAATACTGGCAGACACAGCACAATCAATATCGGAAGCGTCTGCCAGATTTTCAGTGAGAGAATACGCCACGCCCAAAACTGAACCGCATTATCCGTTGCAAAATCCCCAGCTTTGACGCGCTCCATGACCATAATCAGGTTATTCGCAAGCCGTGTTGCCAAGAGCAAAATGATGGGCAGATTTCCCACAACCCCAATGTAACGAACATGAAGCATTATCGCCACATTCAGCCCAATGCCGACAAGCAACATCACATTCAGTAAAACTTCCACAAGCGGCGGTGCAGGAGTTTTCTTCCACGAAGAAACAAGGAATGACGCGGTGTAGAGAATAATCAGCACGTACACCGTCAAACGATGCTCCGGCGAAAACGTTGCTGAATCGCTGCAACAATCATTCTGCAATCCCCAATCAAACGCGCCAATGTACATGAGCGGCAGCCCAACAACCACCAGCATTTCCAGCCCTCGCGTAATGATACTGAACCACGAAAATTCCCCGTGTTTTGCTTTGATAACCGTGTACAAAAATCGTAGCCCGAAAATGAGAATCAGTATCTCTAACAAACGAAAGAGAATCTGGATGGAGTTGTAATTGTCGGAAGCGAGTTCCATTGGTTTTGTTGGTATTATTTGAACAAAAATCGTCGCCAATTCTCTTGCGTAAATTTATTGGTAAACTCCTTCGGAACCGCTTCAAAACTGAGTTTGCCGTCGGTGTCAAACGTGAGAATGACCATACAGCCTTGCGGTAATTGCCCTTCCGAATCAAATTCCAATTCTTTGATTTTCACCGATTGCGTGAGTTCGTTGTTGTCAAGCCTCACTGTGTAAGGCTTTCCGGTATGTCCAAAAAAATGCACTTCGGGAACGAGTTCGTCCAGCACCGTGCGGAGTTCCTGCATTCCGTAGCCTTGTTCGGTCATATCCTGAGCGGTATCGTGCGTAAGAAGCACGTGAATATGCGGCTTCTGGCGAATTGTTTCGTTCATTCTCTCACGCTCATACTCTTGCAAAAAACGAGAATCCGTGCGGTTTTTGCGGTCGCCCGTGCGCCCGATTCCCAGCACATTCAGCGTGTTTCCGAAGACTCGAAACGGCATAATCACGCCACTTTTTAGCATAAAAACGTGTTTGTAACAATCAATCGGGAACGCCCACGCATCCTCGCCCGCTTGCTGCTCTAATCCATCCAAAAAATCATGGTCTTCGTGATTGCCTCGAACGCAGTACATCTCCACGCCCAGACCGCGCAAAAAGGCGCGTGTATGCTCATTCGGCGTGGTGAAATCATCGAAAAAACCCAGTTCATCGCGGTTGTGTTTGGCGTGTTTGAGCGTGGCTTTGTCAAATTTTTCCGGGTCTGGAAACGCCCCGACATCGCCACATTGCAAGATTGCATCTATGGTTTCGCCGTATTCTTCGGCAAATTCGCGCACCATGAGAAACGGCAGCAACACTTTACCGTGAATATCAGCAAACACGGCGAAGCGCAAGGTTTTCGTGTTCGTTTCGGTGAGCATTTCTCCAAGCGAAATCTGCTTCAAATCAAGCACCAACAAGACTTCTTCGATAAAAAAGCCACTGATAAACGTCCGTACCTTTTCCGGCATTTGCCACACAAATTCCTTCAATTCTTGCGGATAGCGATTGGAGCTGTATGCCACCAAACCCTCAATAAAACTCACGTACACGGCATTTCGGACTTCATCATCACCTTCAACAAGCAAGAGATTGATATACTCCGCAATGGCTTGTATGCTTGCTTTGTCGGCTTTTGCAAAACATTCATCGCGCAAATAGTCTGCAAAGCGCGAAAAACTGTAATGCACACCGTCGCTGCCAAAATTTCCATCGTGAAATAACGGAAAATGTTCGGCGAGATATTCACGGACATCGTTGGCTGTAAGCCGCTTTCGTGCTTGCATGGCGGAATGATTATGGTTGTACAAATAAAAATTGATGCGGCTTGCAGGGCAAATAGTACTATGGCAGCGTAAACGTTCATTGAGAATGATTCGTATATTTTTTCACTTTTTTCACCCATTTTCCGTTCACGAGTTTGTGCCGTATTTCCGTGACATTTTTATTCGGATAGTCGTCTTCCACCGAGTATTCAGAAACCACGCGAAGCCGCTTTGTTGCGCCTTTCCCAAGCCAAATATATTCGGCAATCGAAACCCAACAGCAACCTTCTTTTGCGAAAGAAATGAGCCGTTTTTTCTCACGATTCACCCCCAAAATTGCCGTGCTGTTATGCTGAAGTTCGGTGAGTTCTTTGTGCAGGATATATCGGTTTTGCTCAGTTTTGAAGCGGTTTTCTGTTGGTTTGAAGAGGAAAATATCAAACGTTGCACCGTCGGTGAAAATACAGGTTGAATCCTGCACTGGAATCGCAATATCTTCATACCCGTCAAAATCAAAATCCGCGCATGGGATGGGTGATTCAAAATCTCGAAAATGAATAATATTTCCCGTCGTACTTTGCGCAAGCAAGGTATCAAGCGGCTTTGTAAGTCCAAAATCAACATTCTTGAAGGTCATTTGCATCACCACTCTATCGGTATTTTTTACAACCATACTGACAACCGCTTCCCCGCTACACGTATAATCACGACAAGGCACGGTAAATTTCACGTCGTATTTCGTAGAACCGTTGTTCACACGAAACGTCTGTTGAGCCGTGATTGTATGCGGCAAGAGCGTTGCTAGTGCGAGCAGTAAACCTGTACAATATTTGAGAAATTGCGTCATCGTTTCCTTTCTACACAAGTGTTTATCAGCATTTTCACTCACAATCATTCCGAAACTTCACGCGCCGCGTCGTCTTTTTTACCCACGTTCCTTTCACAAAGGTATAGCTCGTTTTGGTAACGACAGGATGAATTTTTGATATATCGTTTTGCCAATCTAACACTATTTGAAGCCGTTTTTGCGCTCCATTTCCAACCCAAGTATATTCTTTCACCGTCTCAAGGCGGCGGTCATATTGACGATAGCAATTCACTTTTTTGCGGACTATATCCACATCCAGTACAGTCGAAGTTGAATGCTGAATTGCGGTCAGTTCCTTGTGTAGCTTGAAACATTGTTCTGCCACATCGAAAAGAACAATATCAAACGTAGCCTTGTTTTTTGAGTGTTTATGCGGGTTCCGAATCGGTATGGCGAAATCATCATTGCCATCAAAATCAAAATCGGTGCAAACGATTGAGGATTCATCACTCCACAAGCGAAAGGTGCTATCGGTTCTCTGAAGTGTACGCAAGGAATCAAGCGGCTTTCGCAGCGTAAAAGCGCAATTTTTCACGCTGAATTGAAACGCGACACTATCGGTATTTTTTCGCAAAAGTGTGATAATTCCGTCGCCTTCACACGCATAATTCTTGCACGGAATGGTAAATTTCACGTCGTATTCATCGGAAATAGTGTCGAGGAAAAACGTCTGTTGTGAAGAGCTTTTCAGAGGAAAAGCCATCACCAACAAAACCGCACAAAACCTGATGTGAAGCCGCATACATCAATCATCCAGTTGAAAAAGTGCATCAAATTGTGTGTAATTGCCATCATCGGTGAGCCACGTCGAAACCTTCAACCCTGATTCTAACGGCTCTTGGAGGTTTTCGCGGTAAGCCCGAATAAGTCCGCGTTCTGCAAAAAGCGTTTGAACATCGCTTGCAAGTCGCGTAATTTCTGGATGATGGAGATTGTCAATCATCGTGAGTTCCGGCAAAATGGTGATTGCCGAGCCACGCACCGTGAAAACTTTCGATGATTCCATAAACGAATAATACGGCGAAAAACGGCTCATCAAGACCTGCAAGGCTGCATATTCCTCACCGATATTCGGTGCGGAGTGAAGCAGAAAATCACGATGCTTCCGAAAAAAGAGAACTTCGATATACGACGAATATTCCACCGAAGCCGCATCGTACCGTGTTTCCACGACTGCGTGCGTGCGTGAAGCAATTTCCGCCACAAGATTTTTGTAGAACTGCGTTGCTGCATGATACGGCGCACCTTCGTTCCAAGGCGGCAAATCCACAATCGGCTTTCCTTTCAGCAAAAGTCTGATTTCATGAGGCTTCAAAAGGCTTTCGCTTGGTAAATTGAGTTCGAGTAGTTCCATACGCCTCAGACGATAATTTCCTGAACTTCTGAACTGCCTTCGTACCAAGCAAACAAGCGGTATTTCATGTACTCACGCTCTTCGCCTGTTGCTTCATTGTGTTCGTAAACGTAGTATTCTTCAAACGTGTAGCAGAGCGCGAAGTGGACTTGTTCCGCAAAATAATTCGAGCTTACTTCCGGTGAATCCGAGTAGTGGAGAAGCGGTGTCAAATCCAGATAAAGCCGTTGTTCTCCTGCTGTCCAATCGCTTGAAGCCGCATCATACCAAGTAACGTGGATGTTTCCTTCGGCAAAATTGACGACAAACAGCACATTTTTTTCCACTGCCGTTTGTGCTTGTTCTCGCAGTTCATCCAGCCGCGCAACGACGGTTTGAATATCTTTTGAAAGACCTTTGTACTCCGTCGCTTCTGAGCGGAATACTGTTTCGGTGAGGTCTTCGGGGCGTTCTTTTTTCCATGTCATGCAAAAAGTCCTATCTTTGTGTGTGTGCCGTCATGCAACGACGAAAATAGTTGTTCTGGCTTTCCAGCCGCATCAAATGTGGAGTAGATGACAAATCGGTCGAAAAATTCGTATTCTATTCCTGTTGATGTTTCATTTTCCCAGAAATCTATGCACCATTCCGCAAGCACAGGCAAGGCTTTCCGCATTTCTTCTTCAAAAAATTCCTTCGCAGATTTGGTGCTGGAAGCCTGATTCTGTGAGGCTTTCAGAAGATTCGGCAGTTCAACGGTCATTTGCCATTTGCGCCCGTTGTAATCTGCTTCTTCGGTATAATAGCCCGAAACACTGATATTTCCTTGCTCTGCATTGATGACAAGTAAAAATTTATCGCTTGTCCGCGTCGGCTCACGTTCCACCCACGTTCGGAAGGATTCAAATTCCACAAGTACATCGAAGAGGTGTTCACCAATCGTTGCGAAGTCCGTTGCTTCGGAGCAAGCGATAGTATGTATCGGGTCTTCGGGGTGTTGTTTGCTTGTTGTTATCATTGCGAAATTAGTAGTAAAACAGCACCAAATCTTGCTTGTACTGCTTTGCACTCTTGAGCCATGATTGTAATTGCCCGCGCTGAAAATACTCTGGCACAGCCGCATTTACTGTCGTCGTCATAAACTCTTCCGTGATGCGCTCCGCAGGTAGCACAAATACTGTCGGGAAATCGTCTGGCGTAGGAATGGTCATTGGTGCGGGAATACTCCACAGACTGAAATGTTTGTAAAAAAAATCAAGGTCGAGATTCCGTCCCTCCCAATAATTATCACGAGGCACCATTTCCCGCCCAAGCTCTTCCATAAAACATTCGATAGCGTACCAATACATAAAACCAAAGCGTTCATGCGTTGCTTTGCCGTCCAGCAATTCTTCGACAATTTCCATAAACTTCGGCGCGTTTGTCTTGTACGAACCCAGTTCATCAATACTTGCTGCCCTCGCTGCACAACGATTGATGATTTTACGCCGTTTCGGTTTGTCCGCAATGCCGAATCTGCTTTCGACTCGTTCCAAATTAACGCGGTATGCGCTTATTGCGTAGCCCATAGTTGTTGCTATGTGTAAAAAAAAAAATGATGAAATTTTAACCGAATAGTGGTTGCAATTTGACCACAAAGTGGTTGCAATTTGACCATAAAGTGGTTAATTTGAAGAAAAATTTGTTCTATATTTTTACTTCTTTCTATGATTCATCGTAACCTTCAAAGCCTTATTGAAACTGCTTTAGAAGATACACCGGCGATATTCCTGAGAGGCGCACGGCAAACAGGAAAATCAACATTATTGAAGACAATTATCGCCGAAGGACATCCGGCACGATATTTCAGTTTTGACGACTTAACAACGCTTCATGCTGCCCGTTCCGACCCTCAAGGATTCGTTACTGGTTTGCCTCATTACGTTGCTTTGGATGAGGTGCAGCGCGTTCCAGAGATTTTATTGCCCATTAAAGCAGCCATTGACAACGACCGCGCAAACGCGCATGGACGCTTTCTTCTCACAGGTTCTGCGAATATCCTGCATTTACCGACCGTCGCCGATTCACTTGCCGGACGCATGGAAGTAATGACGCTCTATG
>VYMD01000088.1_pt1 | contig 24789 bp, 31 predicted proteins | sample 5115311 | NCBI WGS metagenome assembly VYMD01 (sample SAMN12291779, study PRJNA351875) | freshwater metagenome | isolation source: freshwater lake | place: USA: Michigan, Wintergreen Lake | collected 2013-08-08
GGCGATTTGACGTTTGCATCTTTTCTCAAGGAAAGCGGGATTAGCGCCTTAACCGTGTTAAAAAATAAAACATGGTCAGAATGGAAATCTACTCGACCAAACCAAATTACGATTGTAGATCCTCATTTAAACAAAGGACGATCTGCACTTTCTCGGCTTGCCACACGAACTGATCCAAAACTATTGAATGCATTCATTGACATTGCTCAAAAGAATTTCAAAACAATCAATGGCGATTCTGAGTTAAAGACATGTCTGCACTATTTGATGTGGGGGAGTAAAGGTAGTGATGTAGGTGTAAAAAATTGGGAAGAATCCTTGGCGCGATGGTTGGAGAATCCATCTCTAATAGAAGATGCAAGGGAAATTGCTGAATGGAAAAAAACAACCTTTGAATTTCCTCTCCAGGAGATCACCTTGCCTTTTCCGTTTGCTATCCCTTTGCATAGCGAAGTAGGTTCTTATGAAATCAAAGCTAACTTAGGACTTGCGACCATTTCTAATCCTGGCCCTTCGGGCACAGGCGTCATTCACTACGCCGACAAAAAAGTATATATCCATTTAGTTACATTTCACAAAGACGAAAAATCATTTTCTGCTACCACATCTTATAACGATTATCCCATCAGCCGAACGAAACTACATTGGCAAAGCCAATCGAATGGTACGATCGAGGGAGTCGCAGGACAGAACTACTTGCACTTTCGTGAAAGGGGTTATACGATTATATTTTTTGCAAGACTTGCCAAAAAAATGGAGGGGGAAACTAGTCCTTTCCTATATCTCGGACCAGCCAAAGAATTATTAAGTTACCATGGGGAGCGGCCGATCTCCATGGAATGGGAGTTAGAATATCCCATGCCAGCAACGTTTTTTGAAGATGCCAAAATGATATAAGGAGAGAATGGACCATCTTTCCATTTACCATCCGAGAGCATTCTCACAAGAGGATGTCGATTTGCAATTGTTATCCGGCAGATATATTCTGGTTCTGTCACGATTGAGGCATCTGTAATCCATCGTAATTTTATCTTGACAATTGAAACTACCATACCAGACTACTGGTATGGCAAATATGACGATCAAATCGACTTTCACTTTGGACAAGAAAACTGCGGATGACATCCGTAGTCTCTCGTCAACTTGGAAAGTTTCTCAAGCCGAAGTAGTTCGAAAATCCATTCAAATTGCATTAGAAGAGTCTAGAGCGAAGGAAGCTCGTTCTCCTCTGACGATAATAGAATCCCTTGACAGAAGAAAGAAAGCTACGCCTCCAGAACTTGCCGCATTTAAGAAAGCAATGGCTGCAAATAAAAAAGGTTGGGAAGTTTGACTCCGCGATTTTTACATCTGGATACAAATTGTTTGATAGAAGTGCTTCTTGGAAAAAATAAAACCACTACGCTCCTCAAGGCAAGGTTGCGCGCAGGCTGGAGTTGTGCCACAAGTGCGCTTGCTTGGCACGAATTTGTATGCGGCCCACTACTTGTAGAACAAAAACAAGATGTGTGGGATTTGTTAGAAGGTAGTATTCTGCCGATCGATTATGAAATAGCTGAACTTGCGGCTGAAATTTTCAATAAGTCCGGACGAAGGAAAGGTTCAAAACCGGATTGCATAATTGCGGCTACGGCAATTCACCATAAGGCGAAACTACTCACATGGAATAAGGAAGACTTTAAAAAAATCGAAAAGCTGGGCTTTGCACTAGAACTAGAATAAGGCTTAAGATAAACTTCGCCTGGGATTTTCCGCTTGACAGCTTCCGCCAGATCAATATAATCTGCACTGACGTGATTTAAGGCGGATCAACCACCTAATTGCAGACGTCGTTAAATAATCTGCTAAAACGGAGGCGTTTATGACTGTTAAATACCATTACTATAGGTTTAAAGATCTCAATATAATCCATTTCCAATCGAAAAATAAGCAGTTATCGAAATTTGCTTACAAGTTCAAAATTGGCTCTTCAGTGGAACTTCCGGATGAATGGGGTTTAGCCCATATGCTAGAGCACAATATATTCAAAGGAAATAAAATCCACGGCAATAGTATAGATCTGAATCGAAAGTTCAAAGAAATAGGATATGCAAGGAATGCTTCAACTGGAACAGATAATACTTGTTATTATGCGACTGGTTTATCAAGTTTATTTATCGAAGGATTGAATTTACTTACTGACCTAGTTTTTCATCCAAGTTTTCCGGAAGAGGAATTCATTAAGGAAAAAAATCCAATTTTAAGCGAATTGGAAATGTATGCTAGTGATCCGATTTCAAATTTTTTCGAAGTAGGTCGAGAATTTATTTTAGGTGATAGAGAACATAACATAGTTGGAACTAAAAAGACAATTAGGAACATGAATTATGACACAATGATTCGTTTTTACAAAAGATATTATACTCTAGAAAATGTGACTCTTATTATCGAAGACCACCGATCAAGGAAAGAAATTGAAAAATTATTAAACAAAATGGAGCTGATTCAATCCATTCGGAAATCTGAAGAAGTTTTTAATGGATTGCAGCTTCCGAATTTGGCCAATCGATCGTTTAAAGAAAGAAACAAAACTTTTTTCGCGACAACCGATTCAATGGCAATTGTTTATTCCCATCAATCATTGGAAATAAAGAATAAAATTGATATTTTGATCGCACCTCTGGCTGAACAAATATTAAGCGATATTCTTTATGAAGAAATTCGGGATAGGATGGGATTAGCCACATATTCTATACAGGCGAGTTTTAGCAGAGAGGGATATCCTTCCATTTCGAATGTTTATGCTCTCGTCTCTCTAGATAATTTAAAGAAAGTAAAAAATGAAATGGCAAAAATTCTTTACAATCAAGCACGATTAAACTCTCTAATCACAGATCAACTATACTTAAGTAATAAATTATTAAGAAATGTAGACCTTATTTCTATCTATAACGAGGACGTTTGGTATGCAAAGGTATACCAGAGGCATAATGTACATTTTGATTCATATGAGGAAATACTCAGTTTATATGATTCAATTACAAAAGAGGAAATCCTAACTTTTCTTAAAACTTTACTTTCTCGAAAAAAATCTATTTTAATTTTAAAAAGAAATGAGCGAAGATTTAAAAAAGATGAATTGAATCGATAATATGAAACTACAGAACCCTAACACTGCTTTTGGGAAATTTTTTAAAGATACATACTTTTGGGACTGAAAGAATAAAAATCTCCAATTTCCCGTTAAATTGTCCCACCATCGTTTTATACTCTAATTATGAACGATATTTACCTACACGACCATTCTTCCGAATACAAAGAAGCATATGAAGTCATTTTCAATTATTTCGGTGGATTGACTTTCATGTTAGAATCAAATGTATCTGGCTATTGCAAACTATTACATGCTCAGAAAAATGGCTGGGATGTGAATCGACTATACGCTGAGTCAAAGAGAGCGGATGATTTATCGAATCCAGAACGATCGTATTGGTGGAGTGAATGGCTTCTGTTTGTCGATTATTTTGAGAATGAGTTTGGCATTCGATTTCCAAAAGAAATTGATTTTGATGAAGACTCCGAAGAACGCGTCCTCGGCGTTAACTATGATATTTCGATAGAAAAAATGGCAGAAATGATAAGTTTGCTTATGGCTGAAGAGGAATTGCCTAACGAATTCTTAAGATTTGAAAACATTCCCAATTCTCAAGAGAATGTTTCTTCAAAGTGGTCTGATGAACTAATATCTCTCACGAAGAATGTATTAAATAACCTCCCAATTGCATCCTTTTTAAATGATGGGCACTGCATTTTGAAATCCATTTATCGCAAATTCGGAAAAATTTCCTTAGACGATGCAATCTCTTATCAATACAAAATCAAGGATATTGATACAGGTGAATTGCTAGTTTCTTTTGAGACGTTAGATGACTTGATAGATGCAGGGTGGGTGGTCGACTGATATGATTTGGAATTACCAAGGAGCAGGACTCCTTTTCGCAAAAAGAGATAAAGAAAATCAGTTTGCCGTATGCCTAGGAAAACGAAAATGGAAACCCTTTAGTGGATATTATTCCATGTTAGGAGGAGAATCAAATGGTATGTCTGATCATGTATTGGGATTATTTCGCTTTAAGCACTACCGTGAAGATTTTAGAGCGACGGCTCTTCGTGAGGCTCGGGAGGAGTGTAAGATCGTCGGAAATACTTTCCCAGGAATCAACCAATTAATCCCCCTTAGTAAAATGACTTTGGGAGTATTTTCTTGGGAAACCTTCGGATACGTTTTAGAAAATCCCGAATCGAGCATCATATCAACCAGCTCTGAATTTGATGAACTAACATGGTATAGAACCGACGAATTGCCAGATCCAATTTTCCCAGGCTTGAAACATACGATCTATAAATTTGAGGGATTGAGTTAGAGACAAAAAAGATATTATCTAAGCAACTAAGGATGTCATGTTTTCGGAAGTATAATTTCCGAAATCCGGATTACTGAATGCTAGATTAGATTTGTAGGTAGTAAGAAATGAAAATCAAAATAATTAAAGGCGATATCACTAAAATTAAAGTAGATGCTATCGTTAATGCGGCTAATTCCAGTCTACTCGGCGGAGGTGGAGTCGATGGCGCAATTCATAAAGCTGGTGGTAGCGAACTGCTTAAGGAATGTATGCAAATACGCGAGAGAGAAGGCGGTTGTAAAACTGGAGAGGCGGTCTACACGACTGCTGGTAAGATAGATGCAAAATATGTAATCCATACGGTTGGACCTATTTGGCAGGATGGTAGCCACGAGGAAAAATCCCTTCTGAAAAGTTGCTATATTCATTCTATGAAGATTGCTAAGAAATTAAATTGCGAATCAATTTCTTTTCCAAATATTAGCACCGGTGTCTATGGTTTCCCCAAGAAAGAGGCAGTTAATATCGTATTCAACTTATTTACTGACCAAGCTTTCAAGGATGAATATAGTGAAATTAGGGATGTGTATTTCGTAAATTTTGATGATGAGAATTTTAAGTTATATAGAGGCGCATTTAATAATATAGAAAGTATTTGAATCGGTCAGAGTTGGTAGCCGATAGCCCATATGATATCTACAGACAAACAAATACCAGTCGATATGAATTTACTTAAATCTTGGCTAAAGAAAAACCTAAAGGAAATCAATAAAAATCTTCCATTTCCATTGAAATGGAAACGAAAAGAAGATCAGCAAGATATTTATACTTTTGAAGGTATCAACGAGCATCTATCTCTACTTGTACGTAACGAGTCTGCGCAAATTCAATTCCAGTTTCAGAATGATTTTGCAGATATCCTTGTCGATTTAGACATATCTCCGGCAATCGATGAGAATGGAAAACATTTCTGTCAAGGTTGCAAGCGTCCAAAACGGTATGATTCAAAATCTGATCTTGTGCAAGATCATTTCATAAATTCCGTGAAGAAGTATCAAAAGAAAAACTTTAAGAGAGGAAATTTTGCTCTATTATGTGGTTCAAAAGATCGGGACAAATCCTTCTCCAAGATAATTAAAGAAGCTGACTTGATCAATTTGGATCGCATGGATTTAATTTGGAAAATGGATCAGTTAAATACGCTTGATCTATCTAAGAAAACTTTAAAAGCGATTTCTAAGTCATGGCTTCTTCCCTATGCGGTGGAGAGAATCATCTTATGAAAAAAATAAAGGGGATCTCATTATTCGTTAAAAAGAATATTCAAGATATAAATCAATTGCTGCGATTTCCTTTAATTCGAATAAGTGAAAAGAATGGGATAACTGTTTATCGTTTTGAAGGGATCAATGAACGGATAAATCTTGTCATCTCCGAAGACGAAGCGGAAGTCTGGTATACCTTTACAGGAGAGAATCGAGATTGGTTGTTTGATTTGTCTCTGATAGCAAATATAAATTCCGAAGGCAAATTTTTTTGTTCAGAATGCAAAGTTCCAGTATATCAATCTGAAGCCGATCTATACTATGATCACTTTATCAAACAGTTATCAAGTCTCATAAGAAGGCAGTTTACAAAGGAGATACTCCTAGTTTACTACAGCACAAAAAACAAAGGATGTTTTTTTACAAAGCTAGTGAAAGGGAGTGATCTGTCTTTAGCTCTAAATGGAACCAATACTGGAAAAGTGTTTCGAGAATTTAGAATCAGAAAACTAAATGGTAAAGTGATGGTTTATAAAGAGGCAGGTGATTTTGAGATACTTTCCATTGAAAGAGTGGTTCTCTAAGATTTAAAAGAAGGAAGTTTAGATTTCTACTCTATGAAAAATCCGCAATTGCTCCGTATGAATCGAATATATTAGAAAAAGGTGTTTGTTTATAATTTCAAATTGAATCAGAGTTTATGGTGGGTGTAAATACGTCAGAAATCAATTTTTGTAGATCAATACTAACCGATTCAAACTGATGAATATTCGAATTCAAATCTAGGTCTTTTCTCTCAATTAAAGTTTCTATGTAGCCAAAGGGAACGTAACATCGATCTAGTTTAGCCTGCAAAAACGATAGAGAAATAAAGGTTGGAATTGTACAAATTGGGAATGGAAAATCTTTTCCTAAACGTATTTCCGAGAAATAGGGGAAAGGATTCATCATTGAAGATTCATCCCTGCTAAAGTAAAGACTAATTCTAATTTTGCGATACTTCATTGACATTATTCCATCAAATTCTCTATAAACTTTCAATTTGGGAATATTTCTAATAATCGTAGCGACATTGCTCTTCTACTGCGAATTTCTGGATTTCGGGTAAGATTCCTTTATGAACAAGATCTGTTTTTAATACGCCTCTGTAATACGCTCTATACATAAGAACAATATGATCCAAGATATTTCTTAGAATTTCGGAAGAAATTTTTCCGAAACCTGGAGACTGCAAGAGATATACTAGATTCATATGACTCGCCAAAGCCAAGAAAAAATGATCCAAATTATCTTCATTGCATTTGGATTCGTATGCCTGATTCTTTTACTCGGATCTGGTCGCGGATTGGATTTTATAATATCCGTTAGTATTGCTTTCACATTCTTTATTCTCGTCCGGGTTAGCTTCGAAAAGGAACCTAAAGCATTTTCAAGTCTTCCAACTCTCCTTTTCATATCTGCCATGTTGCGAATATTGATTGGTCTCTTTATGTGTTTTCAAATGCTTTTTTCCGGAGATGACCTTGATTTAATGATTCTCAATACCTCTCGAATCTTTCCGAAAGTATGGGAGCATTCGAATCAAATAATATTTGTCTATATCATTACTTTTTTGATCTTTCATTTGGTAGCGTTTCTAAGTATCACCTTTACAACGCGAATCTCGAATATCAGATCGCGTTTCATTCAAGATAGATTGCCGCAACAGTTAATGAGGATCGATATCCAGTGTTTACATGAATTAATCGATGACTCTGAGGCTAACATAGGTAGGGAGGCAGCGAGGGAAAATGTAAATATTATCATTAAAATCAATGAATCGAGCCAATTCTTATTATGGGAAATTAGAATTGTAACAGTGACAATCCTGATGTTACTCGTTATAGGTGTACTATTGGCCTCAGTTTTGCGAGGGGAACCTCTACTCGTTTCGATACAAACATACCTTAAATTTGCGATCGATCTAACGATAATTTTCCTAAGTTCGGTTATGTTTTCATTAATTTCTATTGTCCTAATGATGTTGAAAGGAGAGAGGAAGTGAAACACATTGCGAAAAATATACGAATGCATTTATTGTACAAGCCGTACAGGAATAATACGATTGGAATTATTACGATAAAGAGAAGATTGAAGCAAGGAAAGATTGAGGAGAAAAAAGTAAACTCTTGCGCGAATGGCATCGTAAACTAAATGAGATAAGGCACTGTACTCCGAGAAGAGTGCAGAAACTTGAGCCACTCTATCGCGATCTCCGGAAATTGGAATAGGATGTTTTCGATTCCCATATAAAACTCGAAAGGAAAGTGATCCAGGAAACCAAAAAACAAAAAGGCTTTGTTATCAATTACAATATAGACAATGAGGTAAATCTTTGATCTCCAAAAAAATATAAGAAACTGAAAATTGAAGAGTTCGATGGTGATCCCTTTTTAACGTTACGTTTTCCATCGCGTAGCCCAAGACCCAGGAAGGGTTTCAAGAAAGAATAGGAAGAGAGTTTAAATTTGAATCGATGTTGCTAGGCTTGGCATTTAATCGATAGCTACTACATTAAAGCGATGAATAATACTTTGGATCACAGTCTCACAAATCAAGAAAGTTTAACAGATAAAGCAAAAGTTTCCCCAAATTGATTATGAAATATTGTGCTGGGATGTCGCACATCAATAAAACTAAACGAAATTTATTCTTTGTCTTCGACGTATAATGACAGATTATCTCCTTTCTTTCTAAAAGTTGCCTCTGCTCGGCATGCGATATCTGGATGTGAATTTAGTATGGCTTGACAAGTCAAGAATACCAATGTGTTTATAGCGGGTATTAAAAGCAATGTCTAGAAACCCTGAAGACTTGACTGATGTTTATTCACCCGATTCTAAATCTGTTCAACTTTACAACTGTTATTAAGAAATAGAGTAATTGAATTTCGGAAGAAATTTTTCCGAATTTCCACCTAGTTATCAGTTACCATTTCCTTATGGCTGACATCACTGAATTAAAATTGGAATTTGAAAAACTTGTCCTGAAGGAAAGAGTTAACTCGAAGCATATTGAATCTTGGATTTATAAAAAGTTTGGAGAGGGATCTTCTATCCGGCCAATCCTGAGTGAAACATTTAAGGAGATCTATCTATCAGTTCAGTCTGAAGGAGAAGTTCCCAGCCAACGTCAATTGATTCAGATCTCTTATATGTTCTATGGCATTGACCCGGATTTCATTCTAAAAGATATTTTACTGAAACATTTATACTGGGATCAATTGGAACAAAAACCAAATTTCTTCTTTCCCATTGACGCTAAATTATCTTTCCACCAAATTTTACCGAGACTGCGAAAAGAAGACATAGATTATCTTATTTCTTTCATTCCAAAAATTTTTGCTCATAAAGATATAAAATTTCCCTTTTTGGAATTTTTACGCCTTCTAAGCAATGCTTCTGACGATCTGTCAATTTCAATTAGAACTGAACTTGATTTAGAATTGAAAAAAATATTATATGATTCGGATTCTTCCATGCTGGATCGTTCGGACTTCATTGGCAATTTGCTCCTGTTAGAGCTATACTTAGATCAAAAATCTTTGCTTTCACTCGAGGAATTGACTCAATTGATGGACCGACTTTTAGAAGAAAATGAGTCGACGACACTTGCTGTTTTGTCCCTCGTTTTGACTGAATGGCAAAAATTCCCTGAGAATTTTAATACCTATCAGGTTGCTAAGAAATATTTAGAGGTCACTAAAAAGATGATCTTTGAAGAGAAACTTTTTTCCTTTATTAAAGATGAATATTTGGAAAAATACTTAATTTTCGATTCACGTGAGCTAGTCATTTCTTTATTCCCTTTTCTTTTGTCTTACGATCAAAAGCGTATTTTGAATAGCAGTTCAAAAGATGTAAAACAAGAGTTTATCGAAGCTCAAGCACGAATGGATTATCGAGTATGGGAAATAAGTCGTATCTTAAAACAAAAGTCTCTACTCATAGAGAAAGCAAATAATATAAAATCGAATCTTGCTACTTGGGGCATTGATGTCAGCCAAGAAATAACTGTATCCACTTTAAGAAAAATGAAAGGTAGGGAAGTTGACGTTTATGATCTGCAGAGTGAGATAAGAGATGAGTTATCTCTCTGCAATCCTGTTTCCTTAAATTTTGAAGCAGCCAAAAATGCGTTAATTGGGCTTTCTAAATTTGCCCGAAGATCTGGATTATTAGCGATAGAAGATGAGATAGCATTTACCGGAGACCCATTTCTACAGTTAGGCTTACAGTCAATTTGTGATGGGACAGATCCTGATGAAATGAAATATTTATTAGACCCCAGAATCAAAGGATACATTGATGCTGTCGAGAGATACTACAGCATGCTGAAAATTGGCATTATGAAAATCCAAGAGGGGACAAACCCAAGAATCCTTCGACAGATATTGGATGGATATATGAGGGATAAAAATGTTACTGGGGTAGATGATTCTGATTGATATATTCGGAGAAATTTGATGTTGACTTTCTCCAGAAAGTACAAATTATTGATACTTACTGGAGAAAGTATGATAAAAGACCATCAAATGATCATGCAGGAATTGAACTCCTACGCCTCTCCAAAAGCGAAATTAACAAGGATGCGAAAGGCAGGCGAATTGATTCAGGTCCGCCGTGGTCTTTTTATCACGCGAGATGATTCTATCTCACCGTATGTGTTGGCGCCGTTAGTCTACGGGCCATCCTACTTATCATTTCAATTTGCACTCTCAGTTCATGGTCTCATTCCAGAACGTGTGAATGCATTCACCTCAGCAAGTTTTCATAAAAACAAGCAAAAAGTCTTTCATACACCGATAGGAGATTTTTACTACTTCTACCTGCCTCCTATTGTTTATCCACATGGAGTATACCTTGCGGAGGAGAATGGATTCCATTATTTGATCGCCACCCCGGAGAAAGCTATCTGTGATTCCGTTTACAAAGTTCACAGGAAAGGAGCTAAAATTGATATCGAAACACTTTTGTTAACCGACTGGAGAATGGAGAGAGAAAGCCTTATGGGGTTAGATTTTGATTTTGTCGAATTTCTTGCACCACTCTATGGCAAACGTTTGCTCAAATCTCTTACCGAATGGCTCAGCGCGGAGGTAAGACATGCGTAGTGCCATCGGTGACATGCTCGGAAAATATCAGTGCAAGAACGTCATGGAATTCCGAAATGCTCTGAAGGAGATAATTCAAGAAATTATTTTACTGGGGCTCTCTCGGACAAATTTCTTTAATCAAGCGGCATTTTATGGTGGGACCGCGCTTCGAATTTTCTATGGCTTAGATCGCTTCTCCGAAGATCTAGATTTTAGCTTAATAGAACAGCAACCAGCATTCGACATAAATGATTACATACCTGCCATCCGTGATGAGTTAGGTGCCTACGGATTTGAACTAACTATCGAGAGAAAACAAAAGAGTATGGACTCTACGATTCAATCCGCATTTGTCAAAGGAGGTACACTGATACATTTAACAAAAATAGCTTCTATTGAGCCGCCAGTCTCGGGAGTCTCTAGTGGTGAAATGCTTCGCGTAAAATTTGAAATTGATACCGATCCTCCAGAAGGAGCCCAGTATGAAAGTAAGTATCAACTATTACCTGTTCCATACTCAACAAGATTGTATGACAAACCTTCTTTATTTGCAGGGAAACTTCATGCGATTCTATGTCGCAATTGGCAAACACGTGTAAAAGGAAGGGATTTCTATGATTATATCTGGTATCTATCTCGGGATATTCCTGTAAATATTTTTCATCTTGAAAAGCGGATGCTCCAATCCGGTCATTTGGACCCGAGCGAAACACTGAATTTTCAAATGCTTCAAAGTAAATTGGAGGAAAGATTTTCTTCCGTCGACTTTTCGCAGGCGAAATCAGATATTTTACCGTTCATTAGAAATACAAATGAACTGAATCTCTGGAACTCGGATTTTTTCAGTAGTATAACGAAGAGTAAGTTGCGAGTCGTATAGGGCATGGATTTTAAATTTGGAGAGCTGATAAATGCTAAGGAATTTCTCAAATCCTACTCCAAATACAAATTGAGCGGAAAAGCTTTTACATACTCCGACCAGTATCGATCGCACTTGGTGATCGTCCCTAAGGTTTCTTCGAATCGACGTAGAGTTAGGTCACCAAATGCTGGCTCAATTTGATAGATTCCAGTTCCACCATTCCATCCCAATTCGTATAGCTTCGTTAGGATGAAATCTCTCGGACGTTCTGGGAAGGCTCGCATAGCCCTCTCTTGTGCGTTCTCGTTCCAATGAAACATATGGTCACTATAGAGATACCGAACTTCTAGATTGGCAAGGTATTCATAAATGGTTGAAATGCAGATCTTTCCACCTCCAAATCCCATTCCTGAATTTGTTTTCACGAGAGTATGAATTTTGAGGCTATTCTTTAGAATCACTTCTTCTAAGAAGCGGAAGTTTTCTAAATGAAAATAGAAAACACAGACTTCTCTTGTTTTTAAAACATTTGATTCAATTTTGAGTTTAAGAAAATGAACTTTCTCCATTGGTTCTTTTGTTTTATGACCTGTATACTCATAGTCGATGGAGTAGTCATAGCGAATTGGATCCTTCCACTCAAGCGGGTGAAGCTCCAAGATTGTAATCTTAGTAGAAGAATCTTCCAGCAATACTTTGTTATCTTCAAATTGTTTAAGTTCATTAAAGAACCAATAATCCGAATGAAAGTATATGTTCGGTGCTTCGGTGACACTATGCTTTTCCATTCTCTCAGGAGAACATTCTAACAAGTCTCGAAAATCATCGCCGCAAGCTGGATACCATAGGATTTTCTCTTCACCAATCTTCGAAAAAAATGAATCTAATGCAAAATCTCCAGCTGGATATTTCGAACGAAATAGATTCCTTACACGAATTCTAGGATGATGAAGCTTTTTTATATTCAGAACGGATTCCTCTTTGCGTTAGACTAACGCCTCGACAGCTTATAGAAAAAATTTAATTTGATCAATTAAAATAATTTATCTGCAATAATTTTCATCTGAATTACATTTACTAGTTATGATCTTTTAAATTTGGAGGTGAGCACATGACAACACAATCATCGTCGATGGTACTAAAGCCATATAATTGGGAATACCCTGTGAGATTGTTAAATGATGAACGGCTAATTATAGACAGAGCAATGAAAGAAATTGCGTTGTTGATGGAATTATTTATTCCCATACATGTAACCTTTAAGACAACAATTTCTTTGGAAGAATCAAGATTGATTCCCTATCAAGAGTTTTATGGAACGTTAGCTTCGCATCAAAGCGGTTGGAGTGCACGCCTACAAGATCGCCCAGGAAAGTTTTCTTTTGTGTGGGATGAGACTACACTTTCATCAATTTTATATGGCATACTTGGCGGCAGTCTCGAAGGAGCAAGTAAGCGATCAAAATTAAATAAACGAGAGATATCTGACATAGAAATCGGAGTGATTGAGAATTATATTTACAGATGTTTTATGGCAGAAATCAGATCTGTATTTTCAGAATACTTAGAAGATTTTCTGCCCAGAGTGGACAACATTCAGTATGATTGGAAGGATTTACGGACAATATATCCAGACCATGAGTTATGCCTGATATATCCAATCAATCTCGTTTGGAATGATGATTCTGATGTAAAAATAGATAGCAAATGTTATCTGGTATTTTCACAAACAATGTTGAGAAATTTCCAATGGAGGAAACTGAAATGGCAGAATTTAAAGAAGTAGAATTGGAAGTGACCGTTGTACTCGGGAAAGGTAAGTTTCCGCTCTCGGTTTTGGAAGCTTCCCAGAAAGAAACGATCTTAGAATTGGAAAATGAATTCATTCAACCGGTCACTATTCTTGTAGGTGGTATTCCCAAGTTCAAAGGAGAGGTGTTAACTGTTGGAAATAAATTTGCAGTGAGGATCACAGATGAATGCTAAGATTCGAAATTTCCATACATGTTTTTATCCCTTTATACGAGATAGGGATAATTTTGATAAGGAGATGTTGTTCATTGCTTTTGATTCCCTTTCCGAAGAAGAGAAGGTGGAGGCATTAGAAGGACACACTATAGAAGACATTACTGCTTTTTTAAATGAATGGAAACAAGGTCTGTCGATTTCAAAAGATACCTACAACCAAAAGCAAAGACAATTCTTTGAGAGCAGCGAATCCCAGATAGAAGTGGGAGGAAAAGACAAGATATTCGCAATTGATGAATTTCTTCCCAGCTTTATCATCCTGAAAGACTATCCGATATCCCATGCGGTTTCGCTTTTGGAAAGAGAGGATCTCCAAGTGGTTTCCGTAATCTTACACTCCTTGCAATCAAATGAGAGAACGATACTTCTTTACCACGAGTTAAAATCATTTTTCCCAGATGCTCTGCCACCTGTTCTGCGGCCAATTAAACGTGAGGTGATACGCGAGATCGAAAGAACGTTAGAAAGGAAATTAGCATACTTGATTTAATAGAGATTAATGTCTGAAAAAAATGTTAGAGGAGGTCAATTTATGCAAAATTTAATCACAACCAATGGTTTTATTGGCGCTTTAAAATGGAATGGTGCCTTATTTTCTACCTATGATCGGGAATATTCTAGAATCATATTGCCTAGAGATATTGATTCGAATATTGTATCTGCATTTTCCTTTTTTAAGCAATACGAAGGGAAATTCAGGAAGAAACACACGGAAGGAATTCAAGTCTTCGATTCAGATTCGTTAGTCTATGAAATTCCATTCAAAGTTGAAATGGAAGTCAAGAGTATATTGCAACTTGGAATTCTATGGGCATTCAATAAGAACGGACGATCATTTTTGAACTTTGGATTGATTGAGGAGTTGATCCAACACCAGATCTTATGAGTTCAATTTTCGAAAGATTTAAAGAATCTTAACGGCAAAACATTTTCTACTTGACAAAGCTGGAGCAACTGTTATAATATACCCTAAGACGTGATTTAAGGCGGATTAACCACCTAATTGCAGGCGTCTTTAAATAATTTGCTAAAACGGAGGCGCTTATGAATCAAATCAATAATTACGAAGACGTACAGATATTTATCGAACGTCTAATATTCAAGTCACCGGCAGCATGGCGGGAGTTTATCATACTATATAACCCTGTCATTACAGGTGTAGTAAGGTACCATGCTCCGCATTTGGATGCCGATGAAATTGCTCAAAAAGTTTATGAAAAATGTATTAAAGATGAATGTGCTTTTTTACGTCATTTTGAAGGTAATTCTCCGTTAGCCTTTCGATCGTATCTTGTAAAAACTACAAAGTTTATTGTACAGGATGAGAGAAAGAAATTTTTGAGGATGCAAAACTCTCAAACGGGAGAGGAGCATTGGGAAGAAAACTTCCTATCTAATGAGCCCACTGCTGAAGAAAGAATTGAATCGCAAGAAATCACGGATACCTTACAAAAAGCCATCATGCAACTCGAATTCAACCAACGACAGGTAGTTTATTTCTTGTTACAAGGCTTGACGAACAGAGAAATAGCGGAAATACTTGGATGTCCCCTGAATACGGTACTTTCTTGGTCGCGGCGTGCAAAAATGAAGCTGAAAGAAATTTTAGAAACAGAGAGCATTTTGAAATAATTTTACCTATATGAGCATTTTTAATTATGAAAACGATTCGGTATCTGATGAAACTCTTTTAGATTTCATTGAAGATAGATTGTCGCCCAAAGAAAAAGAAAATGTGAAGCAGGCGATACACAATTCAAAGGAAGTCTTTTTTAATTACATGGCGATCAAAGAGGCACAGTTCCTGGAGCAGATCGGAAGTCAGGCGGATGTTTCTAGGCAAGATGCGATTTTAAAATCGATTATCGGACCGTCATGACAGATTTTGCCTTTCGAGGAAGTGAACCAGGGCCGATCTCTATTGCTCGCAAAATTGATGGTGACTTTTTCCAATTCTCCTCTAACAACGGTAGATGCTTCATAGTTACCTTTTGTAGAGAAAGGAAAGGTAATATGTTCCTTTGGGATTTTTTTGAAGTCGGAGTGAGGTGCGGAAATGCAGAATAATTTTGAAGAGGTGAACCTACACTCAATTCACCCAAAAGAACACTACCAGAATATAAGATTGTTTTTCGAACCAGGGTATGGCGTGCTAACGACGAATCAGTTTGAAAATGACCGATCTTATTGGGAAATAAAATATTCCAAAGAATGTGCAACCGAAGATGGATTTCTATTAACCTACAGTGATGATTCTTATGGTGGAGATCCAGTAACACTCGTATTCCCTAGTTTAGGTGATGTGGTATTTTATTTTCGATACCATCTCATCAAACAATGGGATGTAATCGAGAATTTAGACGGCGCATCGGAAGAAGAATTGTCCCATTACAAAATATCGATGAAAGCTCAAGAGTTAGAAAGGCAAGTTGAAAGTTTTATCCACGAAGCGAAATCTTCAGAAGAATTGATAGATTCCCTTAATGGACTCTGTAGTTCTACATTTAAATACATTGATGGAATTCGCTCTATTCAAGATTACTTAACTGAAATCTTTATCGATGACCCAATAGAAGAAACGAACTTAGAAGGTATTTTTTGGCAAGAAGATGGGAAATGGAAATGTAACCAATGGGATAAGTTCCAGGATTGGGTTAATAATTATGATAATTTTGAGCGGGATGGTGGGGTGAAATGAGTTTATAGTTAGGTGATATCTAATTATTTTCAACTCTATTTTCCCTCAATAAATACCAAGCTCTCCTTGGAATAGCCGGATAACTTACATATTCCTTGGATCCTCCCGAACAAAAGATTCTATCAAACTTTAAAATTTATTCAACTTCACTGCAATAATTCCTCAGCTACTTCCATTTAGTATCTACATGAGGAAATTAATGAAAAAACATATTTTTATCGCCACTTTACTGATCTTTCTTGGTTTGCAATGTAAGTCGCTTTCGTCTGTGAAGCAAAACCCATTGTCCGTTGATGCCTGTCCAAATTTTGGATTTTTGGATTTGAACGATGAACAAAAAGGCCAAGCTTACAGTTTTGGTTATTTTACAGATTGGCAGGAGAGGCAGGAACTTGAAGCCAATGCTACACAAAAAAATGATAAGAGAATCTATGAGGACTATGTTCGATCTAAGAATCTAGATATTAGAGAAGGTGGAAAATTCGAAATTTCCATCATTGCTCTAAAATCTACAAAGGACGAGACAATTCTCGTGCCATTGGATTTAGCAGTAAATGCAAAAACAACAGTGAACAGTCAAGATGCGATGAATGTCTGGAATCATTTCTATTTTCGTTTATGCCCGGATGAAAAAGAGATTAAAAATTATTATCAAACAGAATATGCATCAAAAGTTTTGAAAATTAAAGAAGAACTTACTTCTACATATGGAAATAAATCGATTAAAGAGCTAACAACTTACATAATGAAAATTAGTAAGCAAATAGACAATGAAAGAGGCGATATGAAAGAACTTCTTTTGAAAAAACGTGTCGCATCGACATGGTTTATTGAACGTCTAGAAAAAACGACAAAGAACTATATAAAAGTAAAATACCCTAATATGATACATCTAACAGAAAAGTCTGTTTCATTCTTTGACAAGAATGATTATCCAAGGGATTTGTTTGTTTTCCACCGAATGTTCCGAGTCTTGTTTAGAGAAAACCCTTCATCGCCTGGCGGAATCGCTGAAAGTACTTTCCGATTAGAAAAAGCTCCCAAAAGTAAAATATTCAATCTCGTGCATACCATTCTAAGAGCAGATAATACAGAATACCCAATCGCGAATTTTTCATTTATTGAGGAAGGAGACGAGATATTCATCACGAAGCTATTGGAGGAGAAGAACACCGAGCCAAAACCTAAATGGGAATATGTAGCTGTTAATTTTTTTAACGAGATTGTTGGGATCATGGGTTCTTATGACTTCGATCTCCGTTATGTAAATTCGAGTCGATTTGACCAATACGAACCTAAAGGAAAATAGAAGAGAATTTGGATCAAACAAATAACATAGGATCAGAATCACTTTCAGGGATATCTTTATTAAAGGATGAAATAATAAATTCATTCTTATTGCATATACCTCACTCATCCACTTTCATCCCAAATTTTAAAGGTTTTATCATGGATAAGGTTTATGAAAATATGAGTCTCTTAACGGATTTGGCGACGGATCAAATATTTGATGTGCCACAATTGGAAAAGATTGTCACTCCGTTTAGCAGACTCTTTTGTGATGTAGAACGCTTCGAGGACGAATCTGAGCCTATGTTTTCTATTGGAAGAGGATTTTTTTATACGAATGGATATGATGGCTCTGAATTAAGAAGTTTGGATGCAGAATGGAAAGAGAAGGTTTATAGAGATTATTACTTAAAGCACCATGAACTGTTCTTTACTAAGGCAAAAACTAAATTAGAATCTTATGGCGTTGTTCACATTATTGATTGCCATTCATTCAATGAACATCTCTCAATTTATTCTAATGAAAAACAAGTATCACCTGATATTTGCATAGGCACGGATGCATTTCATACGCCGAATTATTTGTTGAATTACACAGTAAATTATTTCCAAAACCTAGGTTATTCCGTTGAGTTAAATTATCCGTATGCCGGATGCATTATTCCAAAACCGTATTTCAAAGTAAATCGCAATGTGAAGGGAATCATGATCGAAATCAATAAACGGCTTTATATGGATAAGAATAGTGTCGATGATTTCAAAGTCGAACGCCTTCGGAATTTAATGAAAGGATTTTTTCAGAGTATTTAAAAAAGAGATGGTGCAATATGCAACTTCCGATAATTTACATTATGTCGCATTACAGGCATTAATTGTTTGTTCGGCAAGTCACATCGGTAACACTTCAGATCACCCACATAGCTTACACTATTTATCAATTAAATCTAGAATCTAACGATATAAATTTGCAATTGAATTTTTAAAATGAAATAACTTTTCTAGATATGTTAAGATATTTTATAAAATACAATCCGAGTTTTCCTTTTTTCGAACCAAAATACAGTTAGTGGATATTTTCGCTTTAACTCGAGATAGTCTTCTGATCTTCTCAACTTCCTTAGCGCAAGTTTTACAACCTGCCTACCACACGGGGCTTTCATATAATCTGAGAAGCTATTTTCATGAAAAATGGAAATATTTTTTCGAATGAGTAGCCGCAAAGAACGAACCTTGGATGGGAATGTGCCTCCCAATTGTATGGAGAGTAGGAAGAAATAAAACGAAATACAGAAGAATAGAATTTTGGCCAACAAGTGATCCAAGAAAAAAAGCCCAAGTAAAACCAGTGTAAGCGAGCCTACAAGGAGAAGGAACGGGTAGAATAGAAGTCTGCATTTGTCTAAGAAAGTTATCATATGAATCATGCAGGCCCTCTAAGAGAGCCTGTCCTCGTTTCTGCCTATTTTATAACCTGATAAAATTTAGTGAGTAGATCTGACATCGTCTCATCATTTGCATTTTGTACATTGATCGAAGTCGATTGGGTAGTACTTTCATAATAGAGAGTATAAGTCGGGCAGAATACAAAACAAAACTTCTCCATCACATATCCCACTTCTTTGATGCTCGCTTTCGTAAGTAATTTGACTTCGTGAGCAGTTGGAAAACAATAACATGAAATCGTTTCTGTAACTTCCAATGCTCTAAGGTTTGTTACAATCAATTTTCCATGTATTCTCTTTCCTAATAACATAGCGACAATTCTCGCTACATTGCCAAAAAATCTTTGTATGGGATTGGTACCTCGATTCCAAAAATCTGCCTCTAACTCAAATACCTTCTCTTCATTTTCTAAAAGTTTGATGTCTTTCATTTAATAGGCTCCTTATTGCAATTACAATTAAAAAGCAGTATAACTTCTGATTTTCAAAATTTCGGAATTTATTTTTCCGAAATGTTTAAGGGCACTATATGATAATATAAAACACTTGACATTCCATTGGTATCGAGTAGAACCTAACTGACGTGATTTAGGGAGGATCAAACCCCCAACTTGCAGGCGTCATAAAAAAATCTGCTAAATCGGAGGCGTTAGATGAAACCATTCCATATCAAAAAGTATACCGAGCAAAGAAGACGCGAGCTCGGACTCACAAATGGGGATCTTGGCAGAAAGCTGGGACGTCCTGAGAAAAGTCTACGTAGATTGAATATTTATTTCCTCACCATAAAGGAAAGCCCAGAGTTTGTTTTGAAATTGAAAATGGCCATCCAAGCTGAAGAAAGACTCTGGACCGAACATCTAACAAATGATCTAGAGTTGATTCGACAAGAGGAACTTTCCGAGGAACAAAAAGAAAGGGAACAATTCAAACCATATCTCTGGCTCATCGGCATAAGAAGCATCCCGAGCCCTATCTTCGTTGTTTGTCTCTTTGGTGAGAACAGGTTCAGAAAAAGACTCCTGCCAGAGGGTATATCTGCTCTAGAAGAATCAAAGCAGTTTCAATATGCCCACCAAGAGTTCTTAGCTTTCTCTGAGGAAAATAATGGTTTTGCAGGACCTTTTGGGCCAATCAAAGGCTATTTTTACCGCCAAACTTATGATAAAGCGTATGAATTTGATCTGGAAGGGAAACTTGTACGAATTCTCAACGGAAAGTTTCCGAAAAACAAAGCATCATTTAGAATAAAATAGAGAAGATAATGGGAGAACAATTTAGGATTTTACGATTGACATCGCAGAATGGAGAATTCCTGACCCCATTTATTAAATAAGTGTTAGCTGGCTTTAATTACAGATTAGACAAAAGTCCCTCATTATTCTCTTTGGTACTACTTCTGTCTTAAAATGAAACTTATTTCGCAAATACACAGATCCTACATGGATCAATAGCACAATCGGCAAAGCATCTGAAATTGATTCCTATACTAGATTAATCGAGACCTTGTGCTTTAGTCAGCGACTACCCTTTTCGGATGCTAGAACCTTTAGTAAAGTAGTTTTATTATACGATTTCGTGATTATATGGGAAATATTTATCAAGAAAATCAAAACGATCAACGTTCTAACTTCTGTTCACGCAAGAAATCTTCGGTTTTTTGTAAAATTTGTTCCACAAATTCCAATGCATTTAGAAGGGAGTCATCATTGATAGTTTCAATTTTTTGAGAATGTGCAATCTCATTTCGAATATCAATCATGTCTTTCATTTCGCGTACAAATTGCTTTTTTGAAAGACCGATTTTTTCTAGAAATCGCGGATTCTTTGCAAGAATATCTCTTTGATCAGCAAGCTGAATACAAGAAATAAGGTCTATAGCCTCATTCCTTTTCATTCTCTCATTGAAAATCCTCTTTGCAGACTCATATCTATTTAAATTTATATACTTTGCTAAGTAATTATCATCGATGTATGTTTTTATAATTGCAGAAAAAATCATTTCTAAGTAAGACATCATTGAAAAAGCGAGTAGTCTAATAGGCATTTTTTGAAGATCTGCTCGTGTAACGATTCCAGAAATTTGATTTTTGTTTAATAAGAATAGATGATTATGCTTTTTAATTAAGCGGATAGAAGCCAACAAGGACGTATCTTCAGTAATTAAGAATTGATGTTCAAATTTGGTAATGTAATGGACTACTTTTCCTTTTTGCCCTTCTAGTGTATTTATATGGACAAAGCCAAGTTGTAGGTTTTCTCTGTTCTTGATTCCTACTACGTCGAAACCACGTGTTTTCAAATATACAATAGCATCATCAACAGATAGTTCGACATCGATGTATTCGATTTCTTCTTTGATAGTTTCAACTGTTAAGTTGCTCTCAAATATTTTTTTTATTCCGACAAGCGATATGTGATTCATTTACTTAGCCTCGTCTCATTCTAATTCTATCAAGTCATCGAGTTCTTTCGACACGTTTCGAAACACCATTTCTGCTAATTCTAAATCCCCTGCATTTGCTACTTCCATTAACCAACCCAAAATTCCTACATCCTTTTGACTCTGATCGGCGACATAGGGAAAATTCACATGAGTGGACCTTGCCTAATCGACAGTAGCAAGAATTTCGCCCAGATTCATACCGTCGATATTGAGTTTCTTAACTAAACCTTTACCCGTAGCATGACCTAACTCTTGCAATTTGATTTTAGCTTGTTGGAATTCTGAGTGTAAAATTTTATTTCTTAACTGCCTAATCGTTTTCCAATGTACAAAATTTTCTAATCCATTTAAATCCTTAAGCCATTGAAAAAGTTTATTCTCAATATCCCCTAAATCCTTTGCTTGAAAATTCAGTTGGTTTTCTGCAAATAATCTCATCTTGAATTCAACTATAGCAGCCATACCACAATCTCGTTCCTATTGTTGGAGAGTACCATCGATGGAATTGCCCATCACCATTTTACTATATCCTTAATTAACTAATGGGTAATCAAACATTGCTAATATCTTATCACGTAATACTTCCGTTCGATTCTCTATCTCTCTTGATGTCCATATATTCGCAGCAGCAATTTGCTGATTTAACCACATGTCATCATTATAGCCAGCCTTGCGATTTTTGATAATGAAATTCTTCTTCACAGAGAATTCTCTTTGAGATAATGCTGCGTTAGATACAGTGAGAGTTAAATTCCCTAAGGTATGCGCATATTTAGACTGAATTTCCTTTGCTCTATCGATATCACCTTGAGCTAACATTTGTATCCAATGTGAAGGTAAGTTTCCTTCGGGTAGGACATGCTCGATCGTGTAGGAATATTTCTTTGATGCCTCGCCGCTAGTCTCCCACAAATCCGATTTCGCATTTTCTGGACGGTTGCTCTCTTCCAACTTACATAACAAAAATCTGCAAATTCTTACATTCTCATCGTAAATACCTCCCATTAATTTTTCTTTGAAGACTTCAAACGATGCACTTCTTCTTGGATTTGATAGGAATTTGATTACCGAATCTGAAAATCGATTTGGGCTCTCATTCAAAATTCCAATTAACTCCATAAAATTTCGATCTAAATCTCGCGTGGCTGGAAAGTCGGTCAAATTTCTTCTGACGGCGTATTTAACCAAAAATTCACACACCTTCTTCAGTTCCTTTTTATTCTTAGAGAACTTAGAGAACAAGTAGATCAAAAGCAAATATCCAGTAGAAAAATTTATATGAATTAAATCTTTAAAATAAACAGAAAATTCATCGTTCCCTTCCGTATTTAAAAACATTGAATAGATGATAGACTTTTCTTGAATTTCATTGAAAACTTCTTCTGGTTTTCTTTCTAAAAGCTTTTCATATATAGTGATCAAATTTGAACGAGTGCAAACCGAAGGCGCTTTATTATAAGTTAAAGGCTCCTCTCCTTTAAACGCATTATACAAATGCCGAAAAAATCTTTCCTGATCTTGGTAGGTTGATAAACCACTTAGAAATTGATTCCATCTATCAGTAAGATCCCCATCTGGTAAATTTATTTCTGAACCATTCTTGAAAATATTATTCTTAATGATATCGACAGGTGTTAGTGGTTCCCCACGATTATTTAAACTTTCGAAAAGGATATATGCGTGCTGATAATTTTCTACAGTGATCTGGACAATAAGTGCAGAATCTAGTTTTGTTAAAAAGTCTTTTAAATCAGAAAAATTGTATTCATCAACTCTAGATTTAAAGTAATTGAACACCTTGGATATTCTTCTATTCCCGAAGTTTCTAGGTGTCGCGAGAGAAGGTATCAATTGATTCGATGCAAGTAAGAATTTAAAATCCTCATTATTTTGGTTCTGACTTGTTAGTATTATTTTTTGCCCATTTTGCACTCGAAGTCTTGCTTCTAAAGCATACTTATGAGGATTTAATTCGTTTAGATCCAATCCGTGAGGATTCTCTAAAAAATACTTTATCCTTGCATAAATTGCTAAGTATAAAATTGACAATGTTGTTAGGCGTTGTTGTCCATCAACAACTTCAAATTTGCTTTGATTGCCTTCTTGTACACACAGAATCGTCCCAAGAAAGTGATTTAACTCATTTTCGGATTCATCAATATCATTAAAAAGATATGACCAATGTTCCTTCTGCCATTTATACTCCCTCTGGTAATCAGGAATTACAAATAAATTCCCTCCGGTGGTAGAAGAGTCTAAAACTTCACTGACTTTTTTATATTTTACGTCTTTAATCATACTTTGTCTCCATTAAAATAATCACATCCTACCCTACGTCTCTAACACCAAACGCATCGTCTGATACTATTCAAACTTTCGCATCTCGTTTATCAATTTTCTATACCTGGATCATCCATTTAATAAATCTAAATCTCTCGCTCTCAAGATTTTCATTGTATCCTGAGCTATCAATTAATATTCCTGATTTGTTTTCATCTAACTAATTATCCGAAATTATTCTATTTTAACACGTCATACGATCAGTCTTGATATACCAAGACTGTTGTATTCGATCGGAAAACGCAAGGACAACTTTCATTTAGTAATGTTGGAAAAATCGAGATCAATGCTTAAAAATATTTATGAGTCATTGATGTCTTTTTCGAATTCTTTCACTATCCCCGGAAAAAGAAAGTCCAAAAAAAACTAACCAAAGAACATCATCCAAACCATGAATGGTCTCTCATCAATAAATCACCGCGAAGATCCTACTTCTTAAAAATATCTACTATTGTCTCTAAACACTTCTTTTGCTCTTGACTAAAATTGCCAATCGCATAGAAATTCTCAGGCTTCTGAAACATATCCAGTCCCCTTCCAATTTTTACAACCCAGCCATTGCTAAACGTTACTTGGCGATCATGAATTTTTTCATCAAATTCTATTTCTAACTTAACATCTGCTTCGAGTAGGCTTTGAGAAAGTAAATCCAACTTTTCGGCTGCTTCCATCTTTTGTTCTGGGTTGTCATAGCCAGTTCTCAGTTTAATTGATTTAATATTCCCATCATTTACAATCATTTCGAATTCACTTTATTTGATTTTGTACTTTGCAGTCTTCCTCTTAATATTCTGTATAATTCTAATCGTGATACGACCAAGAGCCGAGTCGGATTACCGGTAGGCTTTCTTCGGCGCAAAAGTCAACTCAGATACAGACCTCGCAGAAAAGCCATTTCT
>VYMD01000089.1_pt1 | contig 24771 bp, 23 predicted proteins | sample 5115311 | NCBI WGS metagenome assembly VYMD01 (sample SAMN12291779, study PRJNA351875) | freshwater metagenome | isolation source: freshwater lake | place: USA: Michigan, Wintergreen Lake | collected 2013-08-08
TGGACCCCACGTCGATCGACGCCCGCATCGCACGCAAAGAGCTGGAGAAGCTGCAGCAGCGCCTGGCGCAGCGCGGCGAGAATGGCGGCTCAGCTGGTGATGGCGCCGAGGGCGAGAGCGCCCCGCGCGAAGGCCGTGAGCGCCGTGAGCCCCGCGAGCCGCGCGAGCGCACCCCGCTCGACCCGGCCCAAGTGGCAGCCGACACGCAAGCTCTGGTGGACTACTTCAACGCGAACTTTGCCATCGGCACCAACGTGGACAAAGACGCGGTGGTGGGTCTGTGCAAAAACGCCACGGGCCGCAACGTGCACGAGGTCTTCCGCACACGTAACGCGCGCCTGCTGACCCAGGGGCTGCTGCGCAGCGGAGCGCTTGAGTTCTTGGGCGAGGGGCAGTTTGCCGTCAAGGGCACACTGACCACGGCCGTGATCGACAGCCTGTTTAACCGCCATCAGCGCCCCGAGGGTGACGAGGCGGGCAGCGGCGATAGCGAGCCGGTGACCGAAGCCTATGAGAAAGCCTACGCCGACTAAGCGTCAGGCTCCAATCGAAACGCCGCGCGCCCCGTCAGCTGACGGGGCGCGCGGCGTTTCGGGGGGTTAGCGCTGCAGCTTTTTATAGTTCAACGCAGACCGGGTAAACTCGACCTCGTTAGTGGCCAGTATGTCGGCCCCGCTTTTGACATAGCCTTGCACAACTTTGAAGCCCTCGAGGCCGATTTTGCTCATGGCCTTCTGCTCGAGGTTGCCAAGGATGCCCAAGATGCAGCGGATGCCGAGCCGATGCAGCTCATCGTAGAGTCTGCGGCTGGGCTCGCGCGTGCCGACGAAGGCCACCATGCGCTTGAGGTCCACGCCGCTGGCCTTCAGGGCATCGAGCTCGGCCTCGTTGCGCACGGTGACGGAGAGCAGGATGTCAGGGTCATTCTGATGATACCAGAGGGCGTCGGCGAGGTTGTAGGTGATGACCAGGGCGCGGTTGTGCGCGCGCGCGCGCTGAATGGCGTCGAGCACACGGCGGTGTGAGACGCCTCGCTTGACGTCCACCGTGAGGATGGTTTTGCCCTCAGCCCAGGCCAGCACCTCGGTCAGGGTGGGCATGTGGTAGGGCGATGGCCGGCCCTCGCGGTCGAGCAGGGGCAGGGCCTGCAGCTCAGCGGCCGTGAGGCTGCTGACGGCCTTGTTGACGCCGGCGGTGCGGCTGAGGCGGTCGTCGTGCGTCATGACCAGCACGCTGTCCGCACTGAGCTGCACGTCGCACTCGATGATGGTGCGAGGGTCGGTGGCGAGGCTCTGGTTGAAGGCCTCAAGGCTGTTCTCCGGCAGGTTGCCGACGGGGCCGCCACGGTGGGCGCTGACGAGCGGTTCGGCTTGGGGCGACCAGCGCAGATAGTCGCGCAGCTCGGCGGCAGTGGCAAAGACCAGCGGCCGCACGGGCACCCGCCGAGCGGGCAGGGACTGGCCATACTCTTGACCCCAAGCACTGTGTGAAGACCAGGTGAACGCTAGATGAAGAAGGAGCAGGAGAGCGCGGCGCACAGCAGGGTAGATTTGAATTGTAAACATCGCACGACTATAAAGCCCTCAAGCACAACAATCCGAAAGTTTCTGCGGGGTCTGTCGCTGCTGGCGGCCTTATGGCTAACGGCGGGCTGCGATGACACGCCAGAACCCAATGCTATAGTCTATGTTGTGGGCACCTTGCGAGCGGGCCACTGTCAGACGGTCATTGTTGAGCTGAAGAACCCTGCTGACACCGTATGGGGTGGGGGAAGGGGCTATTTGTTTCAAGACTGCCCGACAGATTCGTTGGGCTACATCGACGTTGCCAAGTGTCCCACCTTCCCTGCCGTGATTGGCATGCTATGCGACACCTGCCCTGGCACCGAGGGGGCTACGCTCGGCGCAATGGTGACGGTGGCGATTCCGCGCGACGTGAATGTGCGCGCAACCTGCCCACCAGTCCCCTGCACGACTGATCTGCCGCGTTTCGGGCTTCGTCGTTCGAGCGCTACTCAGACTGCTGGGCTAGGCAAGGTAAGCTGCGGCATCCCCATCGACTAAATCAGTTGCGGCGGCGGCAGTAACTTGCGGGCCGTATGAGCACTGCGCCGGCCACGACCACCCTCAACCCTGCCTTCTTACACCCCACGACCGCCGAAACGGCGCAGAAGCTGGGTCTGACCGCCGACGAGTTCGAGCGCATCGGTCAGCTGCTCGGGCGCGTGCCGAACTTCACCGAGCTGAGTGTCTATTCGGTCATGTGGAGCGAGCATTGCTCGTACAAAAACTCCATCGTCTGGCTTAAGCAGCTGCCCAAGACCGGAAATCGTCCGGGGGTCAGAGTGCTCGCCGCGGCCGGCGAAGAGAACGCCGGCCTGATGGACCTGGGCGACGGCCTAGCGGTGTGCTTCAAAATCGAGAGCCACAACCACCCCTCGGCCATCGAGCCCTATCAGGGCGCGGCCACGGGCGTGGGCGGCATCCACCGCGACATCTTTACCATGGGCGCGCGGCCGATCGCTTCGCTCAACTCGCTACGCTTCGGCGACCCGACGAATCCCAAGACACGCCACCTGCTCAAGGGCGTGGTCAAGGGCATCGGCGACTATGGCAATGCCTTCGGCGTGCCGACGGTGGGCGGCGAGCTGTTCTTCGACCCCGTCTATCACACCAACCCGCTGGTGAACGCGATGTCGGTGGGCATCGTGGGCCTGCCCGGTGACCCCGGCAAGACCGCCTCGGCCACTGCCTCGGGCGTGGGCAACCCAGTATTCATCGTCGGCTCAGCCACAGGTAAAGACGGCATCCACGGCGCGACTTTCGCCAGCGAAGACATCACGCACACGAGCAGTGCCAAGCTGCCCTCGGTGCAGGTGGGCGACCCCTTTGCCGAGAAGCTACTGCTCGAGGCCACGCTTGAGGCCATCGCCACCGGCGCCGTGGTGGGTATGCAAGACATGGGCGCGGCAGGTGTGGCCTGCTCGACCAGCGAGATGTCGGCCCGCGGCGGCGTGGGCATGGACGTGCACCTCGAGCGGGTGCCCCTGCGTCAGGCTGACATGGAGCCTTTTGAGATTCTGCTCAGCGAGTCGCAAGAGCGCATGCTGATCGTGGGCGTAAAGGGCCGCGAGCAAGAGCTCATCGACACCTTCGCCAAGTGGGACCTCAACTGCGTGCCCATCGGCACCGTCACCGCAGGCGGCCAGCTGCGCTACTACTGGTTCGGTCAGCTGGCGGGCGAGGTGCCGGCCGAGAGCCTCGTGCTGGGCGGCGGCGCGCCGGTCTATCAGCGCGAGCAGCGCGAGCCGGGCTATTTGGCGCAGATTCGTGCGTTCGACCCGCACCATGTGCCCGATGTGCAGCCGGGCGAGGTGGGCCTGTGCCTCGAGCAGCTGATCGCCCACCCCAACCTCTGCTCGCGCCGCTGGGTGCGCCGTCAGTATGACTCGATGGTCGGCGCCAACACCGTGACGGGCAACCGCGTGGCTGACGGCGCCGTGGTGCGCATTCGTGGCACGCAGAAGGGCGTGGCCATGAGTGTGGACTGCAACCCCCGCTATGTGCACGCCGATCCGCGTCGCGGCTGTGCCCTAGCCGTGGCCGAGGCGGCGCGCAACGTCGCCTGCGCCGGGGCCATCCCCCTGGGCGTGACCAACTGCCTCAATTTCGGCAACCCGCACAACCCCGAGGTCTATTGGCAGTTTGCCAACGCCATCTTGGGCATGAAGGATGCCTGCGAGGCCTTTGGCATCCCCGTCACGGGTGGCAACGTGTCGTTCTACAACCAGTCGCCCGACGGGCCGGTCTATCCCACGCCGACCATTGGCCTCGTGGGCTATGTGCCCGACGTGGCGAAGACGTGCACGATCGGCTTCCAGGCCGAGGGCGACGCCATCCTGCTCATCGGCGCGGTGAGCGACGACATCGCCTGCAGCCAGTATGTGGTCACGTGTCGCCACCAGACGCACACGCCCGCTCCGGCGCTGGACCTCGCGGCTGAGCGCCGCCTGCAGGAGTTCCTGTTCGACGCGATCAGCACGGGCCTGCTGCGCTCGGCGCACGACGTGAGCGACGGCGGGCTGCTGGTGGCGCTGGTCGAGTCGGCCCTGGCAAATGGGCTCGGCTTCAGTGTGGCGACCTCGGGCAGCCACCGGCGCGATGCCTTCCTGTTTGGCGAGGCGGGCGGGCGTGTGGTGCTGAGTGTGAGCCCGGCACAGCGCGCGGCTGTCGAGGCCCTCGCAGCGAAATTTCAACTGCCTGTCACGGCGCTGGGCGCGGTGCAGGGCGCGGATGCCGTGGTCGATGGCGAGCGCGTGGGCCGCCTCGAGACCCTGCGCCAGCGCTATGACTCAGCCCTGGCCGAGGCGCTAGGGGTGAGCTAGAAGGAAAAGTTAATAGCCTGTGCTTTTGGCGCTAAAGCTTTAAATGTTCTAGCGCTATGTTCTCGATAAAAACTGTCAAGGAGCAGGAGGTAACGCAAGAAGGGCTGTTGCCTTCTTCCTTTTATTTTTTGACCCTTTAGGACGTCCTCTCTTCTTGCCAGATAGCTTCTTTGAAACTTCTTTGTCAATTTCATCTATTAGTTTCAAAACATCATTATACCATTTATCGTAAGCCGAAAAACTTATCATAGGTGCATAAAGCCCAGAGCCACGTTTTTTTGGAACTAAATCTCCATTATGTACAATCTTATGTCGCTTTCTCATCATTTGCTCCAAAGTATAAATTAATTTAAGGTCTATAAAAATCCCAAGATTGCTACATAGCTCTTTTATGCTAGCTGCGTCATTAAATGTTCTTTTTGAATTAGTGTGTTTTGCTTCAAGTGATTTCTTTATTTCTGAAGTAATAACTTGTTGTTGAGCTTGTGGAAGAGAGCTATAATCGAAGGAAAGCTTAATTTTTTTGTCTCCATCACCTTCTTCGTCAGTATAAGTTTTAATTACTTTTTTAACTGATTTAGAGATAGCTACTTTTATTAAATACTGGTATTCTGTTGCTCTTAGATAATGCTCAAGCCCGGCATGCAAGAATACAACCCCAAATCTTATTTTATCAATAACTTTGTTAGGCTTTCGCTTAGGGTAATCAAGCTGCTCAACTCTAGCTTCTTCTACTAATGCTTTGCCTCTATTAATTATTGAATGCGATTGTTTCAGGCGTACTCTCATATAGATACAAGTTTGATTTTTTGTTAAAGTTATCCAATAAACCAGCGCGCGACGCGTGTCTGCCAGGCCCGCACGGGCGCATAGCGTACGAACTGATCGAGCCAAAAGGGCTTCTTCAGCACGGCCCGTGGGCGAGAGAAGGTGTCGAAGCCAAAGCGGCCGTGATACTGCCCGATGCCGCTCAGGCCCACCCCGCCAAAGGGCAGTTCGCTGTTGCCTAGATGAATGAGCGTGTCGTTGATGACGGTGCCGCCAGCGTCGAGGCCCTCGACCACCGATTGCGCCGTGCGCCCGCTGCTGGTGAACACATAGCTGGCCAGCGGCTTGGGCCGCGCGTTGGTGAAGGCGAGCGCCACGTCGAGTGAGCGATAGGGCAAGATGGGCAGCACCGGCCCGAAGATCTCGTCGCGCATCACGGCATGGTCGAGCTGCGGCTCGGTGAGCAGGGTGGGGGCGAGGTAACGTGTGTCGGCGGCGTTCTGCCCGCCGTGGGCGATGTGGCCCCCGTCGAGGTAGCCCAGCAGCCGGTTGAAGTGGCGCTCACTGATGATGCGCCCATAGTCGGCGCTCTGCTGCGGGTCAGCGCCAAACTGAGCGGTGATCTCGGCGCTGAGTGCGGCGACCAGCGGCGCGGCGATGCGCTCGTCCACCAGCAGATAGTCGGGGGCCACACAGGTCTGCCCGGCGTTGGTGAACTTGCCCCAGACGAGGCGGCGGGCTGTGAGGGCCAGCGGCGCGTCAGCCGCCACGATGGCTGGACTCTTGCCGCCCAGCTCGAGTGTGACTGGGCTCATCGTCTCGGCCGCCGCGCGATAGACCACCTGCCCCACCTGCGTGCTGCCCGTGAAAAAAATGTGGCCCCACGGGTGGCGCAGCAGCTCGGTCGCGGCCTCGACGCCGCCCTCGACCACAGCCACCTCGTGCGGTGCAAACGTATCGGCGATCAGCGCGCGCAGGGCAGCCGAGGTGTGGGGGGCCAGCTCAGAGGGCTTGAGCAGGGCGACATTGCCGGCGGCGAGGGCTGCGGCGAGCGGCGTGAGCGCCAGCTGCACGGGGTAGTTCCACGGGGCGATGATGAGCACAGCGCCGAGGGGCTCGCGCCGCACCCTGCCCCAGGCGGGCTGCAGGGCCAGGGGGGCGCTCACGGGCTGCGGCGCGGCCCACGTGTCGAGGTGGTGCAGGGCGTGGCTAATCTCGTCGCGCACGAGGCCCGTCTCGGTCGTAAAGGCCTCGTGCGCGCTCTTGCGCAGGTCGGCATACAGGGCCGCATGCAACGCGGGCTCGTGCTTTTTGACGGCGGAATAGAGGGCCCTCAGCAGGCGGCGGCGCTCGGCTACTGGGCGGGTGGCCCCTGTGGCGAAGTGGTCGAGCAGGCGCAGGCGAACGGCTGCGATTTCGCTGGGGGCTGCCACCGATGGGCTAGGGGGTGGGGCGAGCGTGGTCATGGGTGGGGTGCAGATGTAGGGTTAATTTAGGCCGATATGTCGTCGTCGGTGAACTGCCTGTCCTGCGGGGCTTTGGTCAGCGGGGCCTACTGCGCCGCCTGTGGGCAGCGCACTGACACCGCTCGCCTGCAGCTGGGGCCTTTCATCCGCAACGCCGTGTCGAACCTGCTCGACGTCGACCGGGGCTACCTCTACACTTTCGTACGGCTGCTGCGCGAGCCGGGGTCCCTGATCCGCGCCTATCTGACGGGCGACCGCGTGCGCATGGTGCACCCCATCCGCTATTTCACGCTGGCGCTGACCCTGCTGCTGGTGGCGGGCGAGCTGCTCGGGGTCGATACGCCCATTACCTTCTACGAACGCGCACTGCTACGCTTGGCCGAGCAGCTGGGTTGGGGCGTGGTGGTGCCTAGCCTTCGCTTTGTGTTTGACAAGCTCGACGTGTTGTTTTTCCTGAGCGTGCTGGCGGTCTATACAAGCCTCTTCGTGGTGTCGATTCGGCTGACGCGGCATTTGCCCTACAACCTCGCCGAGGTGCTGGTGTTCTTGCTCTACACGGGTGGCGAGGTGCTCTATGTGCTGCTGCCCTTTGCCCTGCTGGGCCTTCTGCACGTGCCGGGCTATATGATTTTGAATGCCTTAGCGGTGCCGGCCTTCTTCGTCTATCAGGCCTATGCAGCTGTGGGCTTTTTCTCGAAGCAGCGGGGGCGTGCCATCGGCATCGTGGTCAGCGCCAACGCGCGGGTGCTACTGGCGTTGCCGCTCGTGTTGAGCGTGCCGTTCTCGCTGGTGCTGCTCGGCCGCCGCATCGGGGCGCTCGACCACATCGGGTCGGTGGCACTGCTGCTGCTGGGGTGGGTGGCGCTGGGCTGGGGGCTGGTGCGCCTGCTGCGCTGGCTGAGGGGCCGCCGGGCCGAGCAGCGTCGCTCGCTGCTGCGCGCCGACCTCTCGCGCCGACTGACCGACTGCGACCCGGCCCTACGGCCCTACCTCGAGGCTGCGCTCCGCCAGGTCGAGGCCGGGCAGAAGCCCACCGCCCTGCTCGAACTCAAGCATCAGATGGCCCGCACCGCGCCGCGCGTCAAATAGGCACGTGCTTTGCTCAATAGAGGGCATGATGCCCAGCCTGCTCCTGCTCGTGCGTCGAGCCTATGCGGCTCGGCTGCTGCGCATGGTGCCGCGTTTCGTGCGGCGGGTGCTTTTCGGGCCCGAAGCAGAGGGCCAGCTGCGCCAGCGTGCGTTCAAGCGCCGCTACCGCGCGCTGACGCTCGAGGTGCGCGCGCGTCTGATGGGCGAGCGTGACCCCGAGCAGCGGGCGTTTTTAGAGCACGTGCTGGGTCGGCTGCGGCGGGGGCAGCCCCCGTCGGCCACGGCCGTGATCCACCTGGTGGCGGGCCGCATGCTGGCCTGACGCGCGCGTTAGCCGACGACGAAGCTAGGGTCCACCATCGCCTTCCAGGCGCTGACGCCCCCGGCGAGGTTGCGCACGTTGCCAAAGCCATTGGCCTCGAGGAAGGCCTGCGCGGCGGCGCTGCGCCCCCCCGATTTGCAATAAACGATCAGCTCTTGGCCTTTCCAGGCCTCGATCTTCTTGAGGTCAAACTGCAGGTTGCCCATCGGGATGTGGGTGTGGCCGGGAAGCGAGCCCGCTTTCACCTCGTGCGCCTCGCGCACGTCGAGCAGATTCGGATGCTCGCCCTTGTCGAGGCGGGCCTTGAGGTCGGTCACAGTGATGTCGAGTCCCATAGGTTTTGGCTTTGCGTTCGGGTGGATCGGGTTAGGATTTCTTCTTGCCTTCTTTCAGGCGTTTGTTGCAGCTGTCGCAGCGGTCGCGGCCTTTGCCACGGGCCGACATTTCCTTTACGGTCTCAACCTTGGCCTTGCAGCTGCCCAGCAGCTTGCAGTCGCGGTAGTGGTGATACGACTTAGCGCCGGGCGAATCGCAGATGTACACACTCTCGCTCTGCGGCGGCATGGCGGTGCCCAGGGCCGAGCGGCCCGTCGAGGCGCCGACGAACATCATGATGACGGCGATGATGACCGTGAGGTACAGCATGAGGTTCTCGTCGCGGCGATTGCGGCTCGCCTGGGGCTCACAGCACGATTTCTGGAAGAGGCGCATCAGGAATAACTGTTTAGGGGAGTGCCTTAAAGATAGCAGACTCGCCCGCCTAGGCGCATGACATTCGTCAGGTGCCAGGTCTGCCCGAATGCGGCCTATACGTTGAACCGGAAGTGCATCACGTCGCCGTCGGCCACCACATATTCCTTGCCCTCGACGCGCAGCTTGCCCGCCTCTTTGACGGCGGCCTCAGAGCCCAGCGTGACGTAGTCGTCATAGCCGATGACCTCGGCGCGGATGAAGCCCTTTTCAAAGTCGGTATGGATGACGCCAGCGGCCTGGGGGGCGCGGTCGCCCCGGCGGATGGTCCACGCCCGCACCTCTTTGACCCCAGCGGTGAAGTAGGTCTGCAAGCCCAACAGCTGATAGGCGGTGCGGATCAGCAGGTGCAGGCCGGGCTCGGCGATGCCCATCGCCTCGAGGTAGTCGGCGCGCTCGGCGGGGTCCTCGAGCTGCTGAATCTGCGCCTCGATGGCGGCGCAGATGACGATGGCGCCCGCGCCCTCGGCGGCGGCTAGTTTTTTCACGGCCTCGACGTGGGCATTGGTGCCGGTGGCGAGGTCGGCCTCGGCCACGTTGCACACATAGAGCACGGGCTTGGCGGTCAGCAGCATGAGTTCGGCCATGAGGGCTGCGCCCGCCTCGCCGCCCGCCCACGCGCGGGCCGACTGCCCGGCGTTGAGGTGCGCACTGAGCGCCTCGAGAAGCTCGACCTCTTTGGTGGCGTCTTTGTTGCCGCTCTTGGCGGTCGAGCGGGCTTTCGACAGGCGCTTGTCGACGCTCTCGAGGTCCTTGAGCTGCAGCTCGGTCTCGACGATGTCGCGGTCGCGGGCGGGGTCGATCGCCACGGGCGAGGTGGCCGCCTCGACGTGGATGATGTTGTCGTCGTCGAAGCAGCGCAGCACGTGCAGGATGGCGTCACACTCGCGGATGTTCGCCAGGAACTGGTTGCCGAGGCCCTCGCCCTTGCTGGCCCCACGCACGAGCCCGGCGATGTCGACGATCTGCACCGTGGTGGGCACGGTTTGCTGAGGCTTGACGAGTTCGGCCAGGCGGTCGAGGCGCGGGTCGGGCACGGGCACCATGCCTACGTTTGGCTCGATGGTGGCAAAGGGGTAGTTGGCCGCCAGCGCACCGGCGTTCGATAGGGCATTAAAGAGAGTTGACTTGCCCACGTTGGGCAGGCCGACGATGCCGCACTTGAGCGCCATGAGAGCAGAGGGTAGGGGGTATGAAAAACCGTTCGGGCCGCAAAGGTACAACCCCCGCCCGACGGCTGTAGGTTAGCGCGGTGGATGCGCCCCTGCTGCTGCTGTGCCTGCTTGCCTTCGGGGCGGCGGGTCTGACGCTCTTCAGTGGCTTTGGCCTGGCCACGCTACTCACCCCGGCGCTGGTGCTGCTGCTGCCGGTCGAGTCGGCCGTGGCGCTGGTGGCGGTGGTGCACCTGCTCAACAACCTGTTTAAGCTCGCCCTGCTCGGCCGCCACGCCGACTGGGGCGTGGCCTGGCGCTTTGGACTGCCAGCCCTGCCTGCCGCGCTGCTGGGTGCCTGGGCGCTGCAGGCGCTCGGGCCTGTGCCGCCCCTAGTGAGCTATGCGCTGTGGGGCGCCGAGCGCCAGGTGCTGCCGCAGCAGCTGGCCGTGGGCCTGCTCATGCTGCTCTTCGCCGTGTGGGAGGTCAGCCCGGCGCTGGCCCGCCTGCAGTTGCCGCGCCGCTGGCTGCCACTCGGGGGCGCGCTCTCGGGCTTCTGCGGGGGGCTTTCGGGCCACCAGGGCGCGCTGCGTGCGGCGTTTTTCGCGCGGGTGGGCCTGAGCAAAGAGGTCCTCGTGGCCACGGGCGTGGTCGTGGCCTGCGGGGTCGACCTCATACGCCTGGCGGTCTATGGCGTCGGGGGCGCGGCGGGGTTCAGCGCGCTGGCCGCCGAGTGGCCGCGCTGGGGGCTCGTGGTGCTGGCCGCCTGGGCGGGCAGCTATGGCGCCAGCCGCCTGCTGCCCAAGGTGACGATTGAGGGATTGCAGCGCCTCATCGCCGCGGGGCTGCTGCTGATCGGGCTGGCGCTCTGCGCCGGGCTGCTTTAAAACTGGATTTTACCTCGCTTGCGAATCAGAAAAAACTCAATAACATAGTTGCAAGCGAAACTCAACCCCATTGGTACGGCATAAAATAAATATTCTGGAACAACATAAATTTCAAAACGGAAAGTAGAAAACATAAAAATAGGTTGAATCAAATAAGTCAAAGTAACATGAAATAAGTAACGATGAGACAAAAATAAATGCTGATGAAAAGGAACGAATAAAAGCCAAAAAAACCCTGAAAAAAATAATGTCAAAAGACCCGTCAAGAACATAGGAAGACTATTGCTGGGCGAGCAGACGTAGCTAGAAAATAGATCACAGACTATAGCTTTAGTAGCTAACTGAAGTAAAAGCCAAATCGGCAGCCATAGCAAGCTCCACCACCTAGAAATGCGCATGCCCGTCTGTGTCGCCATCGTGAAGATCAAAGATCAACTCGTAGCCCTCACTGTTTCTTGTCGAACTCCGACTCGTCGTAGTTCGCGTCTTTGCTGTCCTTCGCCTTTTTGGGCTTGGGCTGCTTCTTGGGCTTGGGGGCCTTTTCCTTCTTCTCCCGCTTCGGCTTTTCGGTTTTGGCCTTGGGGGCGTCGGTCTTGACCGGGGCCGGGCGAGCCTTGTCCTCCTTGACGTCGAGCTGGGCCGGTGCCACGGGCTCGGCGGGTTTTTGGTCGTCGCCAAAGAGGCCCTTGAGGTCGGGCGCGGGCTCGTCCACCGGTGTGGGCTCGGCCGAGCGACGGCGCACTAGGGGTTTGTCGGTCTCGAAGAGCGCCCCGCCGAGCGTGACGCGCAGGTACACGCCGCTGAGCTTCGGGGCCTCTAGGTTGGCGGGCACGGCGCCCGTGGCGTCACGCCAGGCCTGCCCCCCAGCGGCGAAAAAGCCCCCGAGGTCAGCGCCCAAGGTCACGGTCTGGCTGCGGTTGAGCGCGTGACGCGTGCTCACACCCAGCTCGACCAGGCCCATGGTGGCACGGTAGATGCCCGTGCGGCTGCGGCCGATGCTGATATCGCTGAATAGAATCGGGTCGGTGAAGCGGTTCTCGATCTCGAGCTTGGCCTCGCCGGTGAGGTAGCCCACGTAGGGGTAGAGCAGCCAGCCTGAGCGGTTGATCACGGCATAGCCCACGTGGCCGCCGATGGCAGCGTGGCCCACGCGCGCAGCACCCTTGAAGGTAGTGGCCTCGCCGAAGAGCTTCCAGTCGGCAGCCAGTTGCACGATGAAGCGGCGGCGGATGATACCGCCGAGCTGCAGGCCGATGCTGCTGCCCAGGCCCTGCATCGTGAAGGTCTGCCCAGGTAGGCCGCCCGTCAGCCCGGTGGGCTCGAACGTGAGAGCCTCGGGCCGTGCTAGCACCGACTCGAGCGCGCCATAGCCCGTGTAGGCAATGCCTGCGCCGACGTTGAGCCACGCCCCGCGGGTGATTTCGTACTCGGCCTTTTTCTGTTCGACGCCTTTGAGCTTTTTGGCTTGACCCGCGAGTGCCAGCGGGGTCAGCAGCAGCAGCGCAACGAGCGCAGACGATCGGGCGGCAGTTCGCATGATGCGTTAAAGATAGGGGCGGGCTGGCATGAGCGCGGCTGCAGGCCCTTTTGCCCCGGCCGGAACCTTTCAATTTATTTTGAAAGTTCTATCCACACAGGCTAACTTGCCTGCTTTCAGCGTCTAGCCGCGGCCACACGCCCCGCCCCCCGCATGGTGAATCCCACCGCCACACGCACTGCCCTCAGCCTGAATCCCAGCCACCTGAGCCCCTTCGAACGCGATATGCTGGCCAAGGTCGAGGCTGGTGAGCGCCTAAGCGACGCCGACGCCCTGGCCCTCTATCAGCACGACAACCTGCCCTATCTCAGCGCACTCGCTCACCTGGTGCGCACCCGCAAGCACGGGCTCAAGACCTACTTCAACCGAAACTTCCACATCGAGCCCACGAACATCTGCATTTACACCTGTTCGTTTTGCTCGTTTGCCCGCCGCCCCGGCGAAGAGGGCTCTTGGGAATACAGCCTCGATGAGATCGAGGCTCTTGTGCACCGCTACGACGGCAAGCCCGTCACCGAGGTGCACATCGTCGGGGGTGTGCACCCCAAGCGCGGCGTCGAATACTATGGCGAAATGATCCGCCGCATCAAGGCGATCCGCCCCGACATCCACGTCAAGGCGTTTACGGCGGTCGAACTCAAGGTGATGTTTGCCCGCTCGCGCATGAGCATCGACGAGGGCCTCAAGGCCCTGCGCAGCTATGGCCTCGACTCGCTGCCCGGCGGCGGCGCCGAGATCTTCGCTGAAGACGTGCGCAAGCAGATCTGCGACACCAAGGCCGACACCAACAACTGGCTGACCATTCATGAGTCGGCCCACCGCCTCGGCATTCCGTCGAACTGCACCATGCTCTATGGGCACATCGAGCGCTATGAGCACCGCGTAGACCACATGCGCCGCCTGCGCGAGCTGCAAGACCGCACCCGCGGCTTCAACACGTTCATCCCGCTCAAGTTCCGCAACGAGAACAACGACCTGAGCTACATCCGCGAGAGCTCTCTGGTCGAAGACCTGAAAAATTACGCCGTGGCGCGCCTCTACCTCGACAACATTCCGCACCTCAAGGCCTATTGGCCCATGATCGGCCGCACCACTACGCAGCTCAGCCTCGCCTTTGGGGTGAACGATGTGGACGGCACGATCGACGACTCAACCAAGATCTATTCGATGGCAGGCAGCGAAGAGCAGCGCCCCGTCATGTCGACCCCCGAGCTCATCGACCTGATCACGAGCGCGGGCTATGTGCCGATCGAGCGCGACTCGGTCTACAACACGCTGCACGACTATTCTGTCGAGGCCTTCGAGGCCGATGCGGTCGTTGAGTCGGCTCCGGCCGCCGTGCCAGCATGAGCGCGGTGGTGATGCCCCCGGCGCCTCAGGCCCCACCGGCTCTGCGCTTGGCGCCCGAGCTGCCGCCGGGCCCTCAGCCGATCTATCTGCTGCGCCACGGCGAGACCGACTATAACGCTGAGGGCATCGTGCAGGGCTCAGGCGTCGATGCCCCGCTGAATGCCGTGGGTCGCGCGCAGGCCGAGCACTTTTTCCAGCGCTATCAGTTCACCCCCTTCACGGCCATCTACGCCTCGGGCCTACAGCGCGCGCAGCAGACAGTGGCCCCCTTTGAGCAGCGTGGCTATGCGCTGCAGGTGCACCCTGGCCTGAACGAGATGAGCTGGGGCATCTTTGAGGGGGTGCGCCACGAGGGTGAGGTCGAGGTGGCCTTCCGCCAGACGCTGGCGCGCTGGGCCGAGGGCGAGGTGGACTATCGCGTGCCCGGTGGCGAGTCGCCCCGCGAGGTGGCCGAGCGTGTGGTCGAGGCCCTGAGCGACATTCTCACCCGCCACCCCGAGGGCCAGCTGCTCATCTGCACCCACGGCCGCGCCATCCGCATCGCACTGTGTGTGCTGCTGGGCTATGACCTGCGCCATATGCAGCTGTTCCGCCATCGGAATACTGCCCTCAATCTGCTGCGCCGCGTGGGCCCCCACCTCGTGGCCGAGCGCCTGAGTGACCTGAGCCACCTGCCCGACCCCGATTCGGCCAAATAGCTAACCAACTGATGCGCCTCGCCGTCGTTTCTTATCTCAACAGCCGCCCCTTCGTCGAGGGGCTGCAGCGCGCGTTTGCGCCCGATGAACTGCAGGTGGTCGAGGCTGTGCCGGCCGAGTGTGGGCGCCTGTTCACCGAGGGCTCGGTCGAGGTGGCGCTGCTGCCGGTGGGGGCCCTGCTGCACGCGCCACCGGCGGTGGTGCTGCCCGAGGTGTGCATCGGCGCGGCGGGCTCGGTCGATTCGGTGTTCATCGTCAGTCATCGGCCGCTCGCTGAGGTGCGCAGCATCCACCACGATGCGCAGTCGCTCACGTCTAACGGGCTGGCTGAGGTGCTGATGGCCAACCACTGGAATCTGACCCCAGCCTGGGCCCCGCCGCTCACCGAGCTCGACAGCCTGGCCGATAGCGCCGCCACCGTCGTCATCGGCGACCGCGCGCTGGCGGCGCGGGGGCGCTTTGCGCATGTGATCGACCTCGCCGCCGCCTGGCAGGACTACTCCAGCCTGCCCTTTGCCTTCGCCGTGTGGGCCGTGCGCCCCGGCGCCGTGTCGACTGCCGAGCTTCTGCGCCTGCACCAGGCCCTTGCCTGGGGCCTCGACCACCGCGCCGAGGTGGCCGTGCGCTGGGCCGAGCGCCACGGCACCGACCCCGCCGCCGCAGCCGACTATCTGCTGCACGCCATCGACTATCGCCTCGACGATCGCAAACTGGCCGCCATTCGCCGCTACCTAGCAGAGCTCGCCGCCCAGCGCGGCGTGGCCACTCCGACCTTCGAGCTGCTCACCCTGACCCCTGCTTAACATGCCCCAGGCCGTCACCCCCTATGGCGCCGATGCCGGCAGCAAGAAGGCCCAAGTGGCGCGCATGTTCGATGCCATCGCGCCGCGCTACGATCTGCTGAACCATGCCTTCAGCCTCGGCATCGACATCCTATGGCGCCGCCGGGCCATCGCGATGCTGCGCCCCTATCGGCCCCAGCTCGTGCTCGACATTGCCACGGGCACGGCCGATTTCGCCCTCGAGGCTCTGCGCCTCAGCCCCCGCCGCATCGTGGGTCTCGACATCTCTGATCTCATGCTCGTCAAGGGCCGTGAGAAGGTGGCCGCCCGAGCCGCCACTGATCGCATCGAGCTGCGCAGCGGCGATGCCGAGGCGCTGCCCTTCGCCGACGGCGAGGTCGACGCCATCACGGTCGGCTTCGGCGTGCGAAACTTTGAGCACCTCGAGCGGGGCCTAGCCGAGATGGCCCGCGTGCTGCGCCCTAGGGGGGCGGCCGTCGTGCTCGAGCCTGCGGTGCCCACCACCTGGCCCCTGCGGCAGCTGTTTCAGTTTTACTTCAGGGCCATTATGCCGATCATTGGCCGCCTAGTGAGTCGTGACCCGGTCGCCTATACCTATCTGCCCGAATCGGTGCGCGCCTTCCCCAATGGCCCAGATTTTGTCAAACTTTGCCACGGCGCCGGTTTTCGGCGCGCCACATGGCATCCGCTGACCCTCGGCATCTGCTCGCTTTACCTGCTCGAGAAGTAAGGCCCCACACGCGATTGCGCGGCGTGCGGCGTTTCGTTCACATGAACGTCATTCGTGGTGGCCTGCTGCTCGGCCTGCTGGTGCTTAGCAGCCCGTCGGCTCAGGCGCAGTCGCTCGCCCACTACCGCGACCAAGACTGGTTTCACTTCGGCTTCGTCATGGGCCTGAACATAGCCGATGCGCGCACCGTTCAGGGTCAGCTCCCGCTCGTCTCGGTGCAGGGCGACACACTCATGGGCATTCGCCAGAGCTCGACCCCAGGGGTGAACATCGGCCTCATCGCCAACCTCAAGCTGAGCCACAACCTTGACCTGCGCTTCGTGCCGGTGGTCTCGCTGCAGCAGCGCAACTTCCAGTTCGACTTCGCCGACGGCACCACGCAGACGCGCAAGATCGAGGCGAGCTACCTCGACCTGCCCCTGCTGCTGAAGTACAAATCCGACGTGTATAAGAACTACCGTGTCTACGTCATCACCGGCCCACAATACAGCATCAACCTGAGCAGCGACGAGCGCGTGCTCAACGACCCCACGCTGCTGCGCATCGTGCGCACCGACTTTAGCTGGCGCATCGGCTTTGGCATGAACCTCTATGGCGACCGGGTCAAGCTCTCGCCCGAGATCAGCTATGCCTTCGGCCTGCGCAACGTCTATGTGCCCGGCGGCGAAGACATCCCCGGCGCGCTGCAGTCGATCTACACCTCGTCGTTCATCATCGCGTTCAATTTCGAGCAGTGAGCACAGCCCCCGTTGCCTTTGTCACCGGTGCTACGGCGGGCATCGGCCGCGCCACCGCCCTGCACCTCGCCCGCGCGGGCTATGATGTGCTGATCTGCGGTCGGCGGGCTGACCGCCTCGTGGCCCTCAGCGCCGAGATCACGCGCCTGGGCCGTCGCTGCCACTCCCTCGTGCTCGACGTGCGCAGCGCCGAGGCCGTGGCGGCCGCCCTCACCGGCCTGCCCGCTGAGTGGCAGCGCCTCGACCTGCTCGTGAACAACGCCGGTCTGGCCCGGGGCCTGGCCCCCATCGACCAGGGCCTGCTCGCCGACTGGGACGAGATGATCGACACCAACCTCAAGGGTGTGCTCTACGTCAGCCGCATCGTCGCCGGTTGGATGCGCGCCGCCGGGCGGGGCCATATCATCCTCGTCGGCTCGACGGCCGCCAAAGAGACCTACCCCAACGGCAACGTCTATGCCGCCACCAAACACGCCATCGACGCCCTCGCCAAGGGCATGCGCATGGACCTGATCTCGGCTGGGGTGAAGGTCTCGGCCATTCACCCGGGCTTCGTCGACACAGAGTTTAGCGTCGTGCGCTTTCACGGCGATGCCGACCGGGCGCGCGGGGTCTATCAGGGCTTCCGTCCGCTCTCGGGCGACGATGTCGCCGCCGTCATCACTTGGATGGCCACCGCCCCCGCCCACCTCAACCTGGCCGATGTCGTGCTCACGCCCGCCGCCCAGGCCTCGGCCATGATCACCCACCGCCAGAGCTAGGGCGCTAGTCGTCGAAGAAATCGGAGTCGATTTTCTTCACCACATAGGTGGACGATACCGATACGCCCACGTTGTGCTCCCACATCAGCTCAGCGAACTGACGTCCAGAGATCAGCACGATTTTAGAGTCGATGGTCTGTACGTAGTCGCGCGCCTCTTTGGTGAAGTCAGAGGTTGTGATGAAGATGCCCTTACGCGCACGCTTGCCGAGCAGCGCCCCAGCGAACTTCTGAATCTCAGGTCGACCCACTGAACCTTCCCAGCGCTTGGCCTGCAAATAGAGGACGTCGAGCCCGAGCTTGTCTTCGTTGATGATGCCATCGATTCCTTCATCGCCTGACTGCCCGATTGCTTTCCCGGCGTCCTGAAGCGAGCCGCCGTATCCCATGGCAACGATGACCTTGACTACGATTTCTTCGAAGAATCTTGGGTCGCCTTCCTTGAGACGGGTGATTAACTCATCTGTGGTCTGACTTTTAAGTTGTAAGAAAGCGAGCTCAGCAAGCTCTAGAGGATTTGTCTCGCTTTCGGCGGGCTCTTTTTCCTTCACCGAATCCCTGAGTTCTGTCTGTTCAGCTAGCGCAAAGGCTTTGAACTCGTCAAACTGGAGCAAGAATCGTTGTGTAATACGATCAGGCGGATTCTTCAGTATGTCTAATCCCCTGTCAGTGATTGCATACAGTGCGCGCTTTACTTTCTCGATAAGTTTAGCCTTTGTCAGATAGGTGAATGCCCACCCGGTTCTACTCTCAACAAGTGTTGTAACACCACTTGGAAGTAACAATGCCCGTTCTTCAGAACTAAGGCCAAATCGGTCGGCGATCTGCTTTGCTGCATCTCGTCGTGAGATCGGCCCGGTAGAATTAACGATCTCTAAAGTCGGAAGGAGAAAAGACGCGAAATCAGGTACGGCCATAGCGCAGTTGATCGTTTGGACGTGAGAGGCCAAGATAGTGGCCTGCTACATTTGTTGCCCATGCGCCCACTCCTCTTTGCCCTGTTGCTCGTGGCCAACAGCCTGCTCGCTCAGCAGCCGCCCCTGCCGCCCAATGCCCTGCGCGAACAGGGCGTGGCTCTCTATGTGTCGCAGCGCGGCATCGAGTTCTCGGGCGCCTATACGATTCTGTTCGGCGCCTACGTCGCGCGGCAAGATACCCTCGGCGTGATGGAAGAGGACCTCAAGCGCGGCGTCAGCATCAAGCTTGGCACCTTCCTCTGCGACGCGCTGCCCCGCCGCCTTGGCACCGGCCCCTGCACCTTCGTGAATGCCGACCCCGTGCTCGGCCCGGCCTTCGTGCGCGCCAGCAGCGCCCCCGACCGCCTCGGCACGCGGCTGAACCTCGCCGCCCTCAACGGACTCGTACCCGCCGCCACCCGCTATGCCCTCGTGGTCGATGTGATGGAGCTGCACAGCCAAGAGCGCACCGCCGTCTATTCGATCTCGAACCGCATCGTCAGCGAGAAACGCATCGCGCGCCTGGGTCGCATCCGCCTCAAGCTCTATGACCTGCAGTCGGGCGCGCTGGTGGCCGACGCCGACCTACCCTACGACGACGAGCGCAGCCCCCATCGCTTTGCCTACTTCCGCCTCGACGACGGCGCCGCTGCCGCCGAGGTCTTCTTCGCGCGGATGTTCAACACCGCCCTAGTCGAGGTCTTCCGCCAGGTGCAGGGCTCGTAACGAGCCGAGTCGGGGCACCTGTTGGTGCCGCATGCTGTTCAGGCCCCATGCTGCGTGTCGCCCATGCCCCGCTATATACGCACCCGCTGCCGGCGGGCCACCGCTTCCCGATGGCGAAGTATGAGCTGATTCCTGAGCAGCTCTTGCACGAGGGCGTGCTGCGCCCCGAGGCCTTTTACGCGCCGCATCCACTCGAAGCCGCCACGGTGCTGCGCGCCCACGACGCCGGCTATCTCGCGCGGCTGCAGGCGCTCGCGCTCACGCCCGCCGAGGTGCGCCGCATAGGCTTTCCACTCTCGGCGCAGCTCATCGAGCGCGAACTCACCATTGCCCAGGGCACGGTGCAGCTCACGCAGTTTGCCGCCAGCCACGGCGTGGCCTTCAACGTGGCCGGGGGCACCCACCATGCCTATGCCGACCGGGGCGAGGGCTTTTGTTTGCTCAACGACCAAGCCATCGCGGCCCACCACCTGCTGGCCACCGGCGCGGCACGGCGCATTCTGATCATCGACCTCGACGTGCATCAAGGCAACGGCACCGCGGTGATATTTGCTCACGAGCCGCGCGTGTACACCTTCTCGATGCACGGCGCGGCCAACTATCCTCACCGCAAAGAGCAGTCTGACCTCGACATTGCCCTGCCCACCGGCACGGGTGATGCCGACTATCTCGCCCAGCTCGAGCGCATCCTGCCGCGCCTGATCGAGCAGCACCGACCCGACTTCGCCTTTTACCTCTCGGGGGTCGATGTGCTCGCCACCGATAAGCTCGGCCACCTTGCGCTTACACCCGAGGGCACAGCCGCGCGCGACAGATTCGTTTTCGAACAGCTGCACGCGCGCAGCATCCCCGTGGTGGTGTGCATGGGCGGTGGCTATTCGCCGCGCCTAGCCGATATTGTCAACGCGCACGTGCGCACTTTTAAACTCGCCGTCGAACGCTATGGGGCGTAATGCAGTCCTGTTCCTGAGTCTTGTTCTCGCGACCACGCCGCTCACCGCGCAGACGCTGATGCAGCGCACCGTCGCCGGTCATGCTGTCGACATCCGTGTGCCCAGCGGACCCATCGCCGCCGACGTGCTCGTGCTGCCAGGCTGGAACTTTGACAAGCGCCTCTGGGGCGAAAAAACCGACCTCTACCGCATCGCCGACTCGCTCGGCTGGCGCCTCGTGCTGCCGCAGATGCTACGCTCAATCTACGCCTCGCGTTTCTACCCTGAGACGTCGGCGGGCTATCGCAGCTCGCCCACCTTGCCCTGGCTCACCGACACACTGCTGCCGCAGCTGCAGGGCTTGGGTCTGTTCGACCCCCGTGCCACGAACTACCTCATCGGCCTCAGCACCGGCGCGCGCGGGGTGCTGCGCGTGGCCTGGGCCACCGACTCACTTTTTGCGGCAGGCTTCGCCGTCAGTGGCGATTATGACCACGCCGACACCACCGATCGGCTGCTGATCCAGAGCTATGGCCGCTACAGCCAGCAGCGCGCCCGCTGGGCCCTCGACGAGCCCATCCGTGGCGCGGCCACCGTCAGCGTGCCGCTCTATCTGGCCCACGCGCAGGACGACCGCGTCACGCCCCACCGCCACAGCATCGCCCTCGGCATCGCCCTCGCGCAGGGGGTGAACGCCGGCCGCAGCACCGTCGTCATCAGCCCCATCGGCGGCCACGACTGGCCCTATTGGAACGCGGCCCTGCGCCGCGCGCTGCCCTGGCTCGCGGAGCACCGGCGTTAGTCAACTAGGCGTCAAAGCCCTCACGCGGCCCGCTGCTGTAAAGCTTGTTCAGTAGGTGGTGAAGCGTATCGATTTCATCGGGGCTTAGCACCGCCAACATAGCTTCGGCCATAGCGCTCATTTTTTGAAAGGCCTCGAAAATGGCAGCCTGGCCGGCGTCAGTCAGGCTTAATTTTCGCACACGTCGATCAGTTGGGTCGACGGCTTCAGAGATGAGCCCGGCGCGCACGAGTCGGCTGATACTGTCGCTACCGCTCGATAGCTCGAGATGATTGCGGGCGATCAGGTCCGTTTTCTTGATCCCGGGTTGCATGACCAAGCTCGACAACAGCCCAAAGTCGTCTAGGTTGCTCACCGGCTGCCCTTGCATGTGCTGACGCACGCTGTGACGCATTTGTTTGTACAGACCCCCGATCAGTCGCCCTGTTTCAGAGGGCACTGACATCTGGCCATACCCTGGTACGTGTGTGAAGGCCGAATCGGCGCGACGGCCTTCTTCCTCGCGGGGCAGACTTTCTTTTCCAGGACGTGACGAGAACGATAACGCCGATTCAGGCAGGGCCTCGGCGCGCGGCGCAAGACTAGAGGCCCGCGCCTCGGGCTCGCCCAGAGCCCAGAGCAGAAAGGCCTCGAGCCGCCAGGGCCGGGTGCGCTGGGCATAGCGCTCGACGAGCGCCGTCAGCGCGCGAAGCAGGGCGAAAGCAGTGGTGGAAATTGGGGTTTCGGCAGGCACAGGTTTTTATTCCGAAAGCGGAACTATAGCCCTAAACTAATCCGTTGTCGGATAAATTCAACGTCTATGACCTCATTTTACCCGTTTATGGGGGCATCCTTCCGATCTCTTGTCCTGCTGTTGAGCCTGTCCACTCTTGCCTACGCCCAGCAGCCCACCTCCACGACGCCCATCCGCGCCCGCGACCAGGCCGGCACCGGCACCCTACAGGGCCGCGTGTTCGACGCCGCTACGCAAGAGCCCCTGCCCGGCGCGAACATCGCCCTCGAGGGCACCACGCTCGGCACATCGACCGACACGCTGGGCCGCTTTGTGCTGAGGGGCATCCCCCGAGGCACCTATGCCGTGCGGGCCTCTTACCTCGGCTATCAGACGCTGGTGCAGTATGAGATTCGCATCGAGAGCGGCGTGACCGAGGTCAGTTTCCCCCTTCAAGAGAGCGAGACCACCACCGAGGGCGTCGAGATCGTCTCGTCAGCTTTCTCCAAAACCTCGGTCAACCTCATCAGCTCGAAATTCATCGGCAACGAACAGATTCGCTCGAACCCCGGCGGCAATTTTGACATCTCGAAGGTCATCCAGTCGCTGCCCGGTGTGTCAGGCTCGGTCGGCTTCCGCAACGACATCATCGTGCGGGGCGGCGCGCCGAACGAAAACGTTTTCTACCTCGACGGCATCGAGACGCCCATCATCAACCACTTCGCCACTCAGGGCTCGGGCGGCGGCCCGGTGGGCATCATCAACGCCCTGCTGGTGAGCAATATCACCTATCAGGCCTCGGGCTTCGGCGCGCAGTATGACAACACGCTCAGCTCGGTCTTCGACTTTGAGCTGCTCGCCGGCAATCGCGACCGCCTGCAAACTCGCGCCATCATCTCGGCCACCGAGGCGGGCATCACCCTCGACGGCCCGCTCAGCAAGAACCGGAAGCTCACCGGCCTGGTGTCGGTGCGGCGGTCGTACCTGCAGTTTCTGTTCAAGGCCATCGGCCTGCCCTTCCTGCCCGACTATTGGGATGGCACCGTCAAACTGCAGTGGCAGCTCAACGACAAGACCACGCTCAGCTATGTCGGCATCGGCGCCATTGACGTGCTGACTAAAAACCGCGTCGACAACCCCAGCGAAGACCAGCGCATCATCCTCGACGGCCTGCCCATTAGCAGTCTCGACACCTGGACGCACGGCCTGACGCTCAAGCGCCTGACGCCGCGCGGTTTCTACACCGTGGCCGTGAGTCAAAACGTGCTCATCAATCGCGCCCGCCTCGACCGAAACGACGACCCCGCGCAGAACCGCCTGAGCTTCTTCTCCCGCGAATCAGAACTCCGCCTGCGGGTGAACGCTGTCAGCCGACTCGGCGCCTGGCGCCTGAATTACGGCGCGGTCGTGGTGGCGGCCGATTTCTCGACCACCACCAGCGATGTCGTGGGCCCGGCCGATACGAACCGGGTCCGCACCAGCGGGCGCCTGCTGCGCTATGGCCTGCACGCCTCACTGGCCCGCGACTACTTCGATGGGCGCCTCAAAACCACCATCGGCTTGCGCTCCGACATGAACGACTTCACGTCGAATGGCACCAACCCACTCGAGGCCTTCTCGCCGCGTGCCACGCTCTCCTATGCCTTCGCAGGGGCCTGGAACCTGAACGCCAGCATCGGCCGCTACTACAAGCTCCCCCCTTATCTGATGCTCGGCTGGAGCCCCAACAGCGACGCGGGCTTCCCCAACGCCAGCAGCACCTATTGGCAGACCGACCACCTCGTCATCGGCGTCGACGTGCAGCCTGACGCCTCGAGCATCATCTCGCTCGAGGGCTTCCTCAAGCTCTACGACGACTACGCCGTATCGGCGCGCACAGGCGCCTCGCTGGCAAACGACGGCGGCAACTTCGGTGTGTTTGGCAACGAAGCGGTGCTTCCCGTGGGCCGCGGCCGCGCCTACGGCTTCGAGCTCTATGCACAGAAGCGCCTCACCAATCGCCTCTATGGCATCGCCAGCTATACGCTCTACTGGAGCGAGTTCACGGGCGCTGACCGCAGCCGCTTCGTCCGCTCGGCCTGGGACAACCGCCACCTGCTCTCGCTCACTGGCGGCTGGCTCATCGGCTCGAAGAAGCAGTGGGAGCTCTCGGCCAAGTGGCGCTTCCTCGGCGGCTTCCCCTACACGCCCTGGCGACTCGACCAAACCGCTGCTCAGTTCTACGCCGCGCGAGGCGTCGGCCTGCGCGACAATGCTCGACTCAACGCCGAACAGACCCCCAGTTTCTCACAGGTTGACATCCGCCTTGAGCGTAAGTTTTCTTTCCAGCGCTGGAGCCTCACGGCCTTCCTGGACATCCAGAATGTGTTTGGCATCCTCAATGAAGGTGTGCCCAACTTCGGCCTGAGCCGCAATGCGAACGGCAGCTTCTTTGAGCCCTCACCTGGTCAGCTCGACCCCAAGCTGGTGTTTAACAACAGCGGCGTGAGCCGACTGCCCTCCATCGGTATCATCGCGAAATTCTAATGCCCTTAGCTCACGTCGGCGCCCTGACCCGAGCGGCGCCGACGCAGCCAGGCCACCGCCCCGCGCCAGCCCAGCAGCGCCAGCGGAATCACCACCGCCGTAAACAGCCAGCCGGGTGCCGAACTCAGCAGAGCAAAGAAGCGGTCGAGCGCGCTCTCGTTCGACACGACCGTGATCGTTTTGCGCTCTGATAGCCACTCGCTGCTGCCCTCGGCCGTGCGCGTCGAGAACGACACCACGAGCGTGAGGCTGCCCGATTTCTTGGGGGTGATCAGCCACTCCCAGCGGTTGATGCGCTCACCCGAGCGCGCGAGGGCCTGCTCTTGCGCCATACCCGGCGCGGGCGTGATGGTCCAGCTGTCGCCGGTGGGGTCGATCACATCCATGCGCACCACGTCGAGCACCTCTACGCTGACGCTATCCCGCCGCGCGGCGCTGCTGCCTCGCTCAGCTCGACTGAGGAAGCGTGCGCCCATGGCAGCGTCGCGCGCCGCCTGCTGCAGATACGCGGCGAAGTGCCCCACCTGCCCCACGGCGAGGGTGCTATCGTGGCTATAGACCACCTTGGCCTCGACGGGTGCGGGCGGCGGCGCGGGCGCCTCAGCTGAGGCAGCGGCTTCTGCGCGCGCACTCACGGCTGGGGCTGTGGCGGCGCTGGGGAGCCCAGCTACGGGGGTGTTGGTGC
>VYMD01000093.1_pt1 | contig 24215 bp, 21 predicted proteins | sample 5115311 | NCBI WGS metagenome assembly VYMD01 (sample SAMN12291779, study PRJNA351875) | freshwater metagenome | isolation source: freshwater lake | place: USA: Michigan, Wintergreen Lake | collected 2013-08-08
CATGACAAAGGATGACCCATGCATGCCGGCCTCCTTCACCAGCATGCAGCTTGAACCACCCCATCAATGATTTGGGAATCCCTCCCGATTCACAGCGCAGGGAAACCGCTCTAAGCGGACGCTAAGCCACCACACTGTGCCATCAGAAGCAAAAGCAAGAGCGTCGCGATGGTCCAGAGAAGCCCCTCGACCCGGCGCGGAGCGGCGGGGCGCGCTGCGAGTGTAGGGCGGACTGATGGCGCGGGCTCGGCGGTAACAGGCTCCGACGGATCCGTCGGCTCAACAGGTTGCACCGTGAATTCGAAGGAAAGCAGATCGGTCCTGCCGCCCTCGTATTCGTGAGGCTTCTGAGGCTCAAGGTAGATCGTCTGCGGTTCGTCGAACCCGGCGAAGCGTTGCTGCAACGAATCCTGCCAGCCCTCGAATTCGATGCCGAGCCCCATAGTGACGCCAGAGCGCTCCAGCCACCGTGCCCAGAGCCAATTCATACGTTCTCTGGACAAGTTAATGACCAGGAAGATCGCCTCGGGTACGTTGTCGTTCGCACGATGGTGAGACAGAAAGCCCCCGAACTCTTCCTCGTCATCATGAACCCAAAGGACCAACTCGCCCTCGTAGGAACGGACGCCGTCCTCCGATATGAAGCCGAGGGATCGTCTCCAGCCGTGACGGAGCTTTCCTGATATAATCAACCGCTGGCCATCGCGTTCGTGGGCCAAAAGTCCGAGCGCGCTCTCAGCATTGATGACAGTTCTGCTCGTCGCCCTGAGCTTGATGTCCCTGACCTCGAAGCCTAAGCGATTCCGATGGCGGTGATAGGTCGTCGCCTTGTCGGGCTCCGTCCCTGACGCCTCACGATAACTGTTGCCTTCTTTAGTTAGCTTCACTGCTGGCCCTCGATCTCATACCGACAAGAGCCTTTGCGCGCGGCAAGATCAAGAGCTAGAATGGCACCCCATTAGAAATGAATACTATGATCTGGCATCTCAGCGCAGCGGATATCGAACATCTCGCTAATGGGGTTACGCCGCTTAAGCGTCATGAGTGGCGTCGTCCAAGCAGACACAATCAATCATGATTTCAGGTGCGCCGTGCTCTTTTGCTGTTTGGAGTGCGATCGCCGTCGCCTCCGCTAATGGATAGCGATAGATGCCTGTGCTGATCGACGGAATCGCCAGACTGCGGACACTGTTCTCGGCGGCGGATCGATAACTTCCTGCATGACGATGTTGCCGCGCCAGTTGGGGCCAAGCTGGCGGAGTTGCGCTTCCTCCAGGGTCTCGCCGGTCTTTGGGTCCCAGACGATGAACCTCCACGGGGTCCAGTTGCCGGCGGACGCGGCCTCGAGCCGGGCCAGTCGACTTTGCCTGTTGCTCATCGCGCGTTCTCCAGGGCGGCCAGCCGCTGCTCAAGCTCCAAGGTCTCGAAGGCCTTGCGGTAGGCCTCCAGCAGTCCGACCACCGCCTCCGCCGCGGTCGGGGTCAGCTCATCCTCTGCTATCGCCTCGGTTGCCCAGGCCGCGAATTCCGGGGCGGCCAGCATGTAGCCCCGGCGGATCTCCCGCCCATCGCCTCCCGCCGTCCCTCGCCATTCGCCCCCGCCGCCCTATCTTGACGGGAGCGCAAACCTCGCGCCTTTTCACGTGCAGTCAGACCGGAGGACTCCCCATGGACATGCAGGCCATTCTCGAGCGCCAGAAGGCGGCCCACCTGCGCGATGGCGAGGCCAGCGCGGCTCTGCGGATCGAGCGCATCGACCGCTGCATCCGGCTCCTGCGGGAGAACCGCCGGGAGATCGAGGAGGCGCTGAATACGGACTTCGGCTCCCGGTCCCGGGAGGCGACGGCCTTTACCGACATCGCCGGCTCCATCGGCCCGCTGCAGCACGCCCGCGATAACCTCGCCAAGTGGATGCGCCCTGAAAAGCGCAAGCCGACCCCGGCCATACTGGGTCTGTTCGGCGCCAAGGCCGAGGTGCGCTTCCAGCCCAAGGGCGTGGTGGGGGTGATCAGTCCGTGGAACTTCCCGGTCAACCTGACCTTCGCGCCCCTGGCGGGCATCCTCGCGGCCGGCAACCGGGCCATGATCAAGCCCTCCGAGTATACGCCGGCCACCTCGGAACTGATGCGGACGATGTTTGCGGGCGCCTTCTCCGAAGAGGAGATCGCCGTGGTGACGGGCGGGCCGGAGGTGGGTGAGGCCTTCTCGCGCCTGGCCTTCGACCACCTGATCTTCACAGGAGCGACCTCGGTGGCCCGCCACGTGATGCGGGCCGCGGCGGAGAACCTGGTTCCCGTAACGCTGGAGCTGGGCGGCAAGAGCCCGGTCATCCTCGGCAAGTCGGCGGACCTGAAGGTGGCCGCCGCCCGGGTCATGAACGGCAAGACGCTCAACGCCGGCCAGATCTGCCTGGCGCCCGACTATGTGCTGGCGCCGAAGGACCAGGTGGAGGGCTTTGTCGCCGCCGCCCGGGCCTCCGTCTCCACCATGTTCCCGACGATCAAGGACAATCCGGACTACACCTCCATCATCGCCCAGCGGCACTATGACCGGATCACCGGCTATATCGAAGACGCCCGGGCCAAGGGCGCCCGGGTGATCGAGCTGAAGCCCGAGGGCGAGGACCTGTCGCAGCAGCCGCATCGCAAGATCGCCCCGACCCTGATCCTGGAGCCCACCGACGACATGAAGGTGATGCAGGAGGAGATCTTCGGCCCCGTCCTGCCGGTGAAGAGCTACCAGACCCTGGACGAGGCCCTGGACTATGTGAACGGCCGCGACCGGCCCCTGGGCCTCTACTATTTCGGCGACGATGCGGCGGAGCGGGAAGAGGTGCTCGGCCGGACGACGGCGGGGGGCGTGACCGTGAACGACGTCGTCATGCACGTCGCCCAGGAGGACCTGCCCTTTGGCGGCGTCGGCCCCTCCGGCATGGGCAGCTATCACGGGCTCGACGGCTTCCGGGAGTTCAGCCACCGCAAGGCCATCTTCAGTCAGATCAAGAAGGACATCGGTCCGCTGAAGATGCTGCGCCCGCCCTTCGGCCCCGGGGTCCGCAAGTTCCTGGACGGGCAGATCAAGGCCTGAGACCGGCTCCGATGAGCGGGCGCTGGGTGTCGCATCAAGACGGGCTCCAGACGCCCGTTTCCGGAGGGCCTCGCTCCATCCCCCCGCCTGTCAGGCCTGGCCTCAGGGCCGTTGCGGCTTTCTGTTCATTCGAGAAGCTGTCGGTGATCAAATCACCAGAGCGCTAGCTTGGCGGATGACGGATAGCGCGGTGGCGCGCATATGAGATTCGCGGCTCGCCTCCAGACCCCAGCCACCCATCGAGAGATGTCCTGCAGCTGCGACATAGATCTGCCAAAGGGCAAAGCGGCGAGGTTCGATAGGTCTCAACCGTCCGTAGGCACGAACAAACTGTTCGGCGCCTTCGGTCCCGGCAACGTATGTCAGTTCCAGCGCTGTGCATGCCACGTCCGACAGGGGATCGCCACAAGCAGCGTCTTCCCAGTCTAGGATTCCAACAATATGCGGCCCCTTCCAAAGGAGATTGCCAGGCCAGAAATCGCCGTGCAGCAGTGCGCCTGAGCCCTCATAGGCCGTGTTCTCCATTCTGGAGAGCCCTTGGCGCAGGGCTTCGAACTCCGCGTCCTGAGGCAGGTAGTCAATGATCTCCGGAAGCGGATCGCCTCGCATTGGAAGCGTAGGCAGGCCAGCGATCGGCAGCGAATGAATCTCAGCCAAGGTCTCCGCCATCCTTGTCATTTGATTGACTGCGGCGCCCGTTGGGAAAGCGGTCTCACCATCTATGTGATCGAGGATAAGAAACGGGTGTGGGATATGCCGAAGGCTCTCGTCCAAAGCCAAAGCCTGCGGGGCACAGATTCCGAGGCCGCTAACGGCGCTCAGGATTCCGAACTCTAACGCCGCTGGGTGACCATTGTGATTGGGGCCATGTACACGCAGGACAGCGCTTCGATGCGCTCCATCCCCCGCCTCCAGTTCGAGGCGATAGACATCCGCAGACACCCCCCCGGAAAGCCGAAATGCGCGGATGAACTTCGCACCAGGCAAGTGCGCAGCAACAACCGCTTTGAAGGCGCTGTCGGTCACTACAGTCTGGGCTCTGGCAGTCAGTGTGGCACCGGACGATCCAGCTTGCGGCATGCTGCCGACGATCGACTTGCGCGTCAATCAGGTAGACATGGATTTTTAAATCCAACGCCAAGCGACCTCGTATTTACACTTCCCCCTCATCGGGATTGAAAATCTAAATAGTGGACAATTACGCCTCACCTTGATGATGGATTGGTTTTGATGCAGCCTTATCGGCGTCGATGGCCCCTTTGGGCGGCGATGACCGTAGCATTGGTGTCGAGCGGCGAACCCGGCGGAGCTAGGAGGTGGAGCCATCATGGGAAAGCGTCAGAAAGACTACACGACCGTCACCCCATACTTGACCATCGCTGGGGTCGAGAAGGCGATAGATTGGTACCGCCAGGCCTTCGGGGCCGTGCCGGGGCGAATCCTCAAAATGCCCGATGGCGTCGTGGCGTTCGCCGAAATTCGGATTGGCGACGCCTTCCTGATGCTCTGCGACGAAAGCCCCATCTTCGACAATCAAGGTCCGTTGACCTTCGGCGGATCGCCGGTCTCCATTCATCTATATGTGGATGATGCCGACGCCGCGTACGCGCACGCAACATCACTGGGCGCGACGGCCAAGCAGAAGCCGGACGACCAGTTCTTCGGAGATCGAAGCGGCACACTAGAGGACCCGTTCGGCTACACTTGGACCTTGTCTACCCAAGTGGAAGCGATCTCCGACGACGAACTGCAGACGCGCTGGCTGGCCTTGCGAGATGATATGGGCGGCTAACGGTAAGTGATCGGATCGAAGCGTGATCGCAGCGAAAGGGCTTAGAGCCTGTTTCGCCCCTCCAGACGTTCCGTCTGAAGGGAACAGGCTTTAGCCTGCGAAAGGGTCGATCCGGAGCGGATCCGCGGTCCTGCCGAACGGCCCCAGGCGCCGGAGCGCCCGCCCGCGGCCCCGACCTCCGCACGAAGGATGATCGCCTGCTGGGCGCCGTGCCCAAATCCTGAGCGAGGATATCGCCAGCTGACCTGGAAATTATTACGGACTTTTCAAATCGTAATAACGGGCCTAGGCAGTCGGTCATGGATGAACCGATCTCCCACCTGGCGCGGCTCAGCGTCAGCTTGCCTGCCGAACTTCTCGCCCAGCTCGACGAGATGGTGACTGAGCGCGGCCTGCCCAGCCGCTCCCAGATGATCGCTGAGCTCATCCGGCACGAGCTGGCCGGGCACCGGGAGGAGATTGTCGGCGCCATCGTCGCCGGCACTGTCACCCTGATCTACCGGGCGGAATCAGGCCGGGTGCGCCAGGCCCTGGCCCAGACCCAGGCCGCCTACCTGAAGGAGGTCATCTCCTCCCAGCATGTCTTCCTGGAGCAGGATCAGTCCCTGGAGGTGCTCCTGGTGCAGGGGCCCTCGCAGCGCCTGCAGCAGCTCTGCGACGAGCTCCGTCGGATCCGTGGCGTCCAGCAGGTCAAGCTGGTCACCACCACCGCCCTCTTGCCGCCCCTGCATGAGGCTGGCGAACCCGGAGCGGCCGAGGGGAGGGCGGCGTCGTGAGCACGGCCGATCCCTACGGCGCCCAGGCCCACGCCCGCGCCATGGCCGGGACCCGGGTGCTGGCCATGCCGACCCTGCCGGCCCCGGACGGTTTCATCTGGGAGGAAACCGTCGCCGCAGGCGGCTACGCCTCCAAGCGGCTCAACCGCGGCGCCCACCTGAAGCTCACCGACCTGGAGGGTGACGCCTGCGTCTCCCTGCTGGTCTTCAACGCCGAGGCGCCGGCCGAGCGCCTCAATGTGGCCGACACCACCAAGGTGCAGTGGAACGCCTACCTGGGCGCGGGGCGGCTCCTTCTGTCCGATATGGGCCGGGTGCTGTTCTCAATCCTGGAGGACGAGGCCGGGACGCACGATTGCTTCTGCGGCGCCTCCAATGAGGCGTCCAACGCCCGGAGGTATGGAGATGGCGCGAACCACGGGGCGCATCCCAACGCCCGGGACAGGTTCCTGATCGCCGCCGGCAAGCACGGTCTCACGCGCAAGGACGTCCACCCCTGCATCAACCTGTTCAAGGGGGTCCGTGTGGAGGCCGATGGCGGCCTGGTCTTCGAGGGGGGACCCTTCCCTGCAGGGCGCAGCCTGACTCTCCGGGCGGAGATGGACGTGCTGGTGGTGCTGGCCAACTGCCCGCACGTGCTGGATCCGCGCCCCGGCTACACCGTCACCCCGGTCCGCGCCACCGCCTGGCGGGGGGCGCCCGCCGCCCCGGACGATCCGATCCGCAACGCCACGCCGGAGGGCCTGCGAGCCTTCCTCAACGTCGAGGACTACTACGCCCGATGAGCCCCTCCGACGCGCCTCCCGGAACCGTGGTCCATGACGAGGTGGTGCCCGCCCGGGCGCCCTGGACCCATCTGCTGGCAAGGGGGGAGACCCTGCGCATCGTCGACCTGGAGGGCAACCAGGCGGTGGACTTTCTGATGTACGCCGCCGCCGATGACGCCGAGCGCTACTCGGCCCAGGACACTGTCGCCGCCCAGGGCAACCTTTTCCTGCGCACCGGCGCGGTCCTCCTGTCCAACGAGGGCCGCCCGATGATGACGGTGACGGACACCAACGTCGCCTACCACGACACCATCGGCGGGGCCTGCTCGTGCGAGAGCAACACCCTGCGCTACGGCCACCACACCAAGTCCCAGCACGCCTGCGTCGAGAACTTCCTCCAGGGCAACGCCCGGTACCTGCGGAACAAGCGGGACATGGTGTCGAACATCAACTGGTTCATGAACGTGCCGGTGGAGGCGGACGGCGCCCTCGGCATCGTCGACGGCATCTCGGCGCCGGGGCTCTATGTGGACCTGCGCGCGGAGATGGATCTGGTGGTCGTGGTCTCAAACTGCCCGCAGGTGAACAACCCCTGCAATGGCTTCAACCCGACGCCGGTCCGCATGATCGTCACCGCCTCCGGCGCGGTGTGAGCCCATGTTCGACAAGGTCCTGATCGCCAATCGCGGCGCCATCGCCTGCCGGATCATCCGCACCCTGCGCCGGATGGGTGTGGCCTCCGTGGCGGTCTTTTCCGATGCTGATGCCGGCTCGGCTCACGTCCGGGAGGCGGACGAAGCGGTGCGCATCGGCCCTGCACCGGCTGGCGAAAGCTACCTGAACACCGAGGCTGTGCTGGCCGCCGCCCGGGCGACAGGGGCGCAGGCGATCCACCCCGGCTACGGCTTCCTGTCCGAGAACACCGCCTTTGCGGAGGCCTGCGAGGCGGCCGGGATCACCTTCATCGGTCCGACGCCGGACAATATCCGCGCCTTTGGCCTCAAGCACACGGCCCGGGAGCTCGCCAGGGCCCATGGCGCGCCTCTGGCCCCCGGGACCGACCTCTTGACCGACGCCGCAGCGGCCCTCGCCGCCGCCCGGGAGATCGGCTTTCCGGTGATCCTCAAGGCGACCGCCGGGGGCGGGGGCATCGGCATGAAGGTCTGTGAGACCGAGGCCCAGGTCGCCGACGCCTTCGCCTCGGTGGTGCGGATGGCCTCAGGGGCCTTCGCCGACGCCGGGGTCTTCCTGGAGCGCTATGTCGCCGAGGCCCGGCATATTGAGGTCCAGGTGTTCGGGGACGGGCAGGGGACGGTCATCGCCCTGGGCGAGCGCGACTGCTCCCTGCAGAGGCGCAACCAGAAGGTGGTCGAGGAAACACCGGCCCCGCGCCTGCCACCAGCGACCCGCCAGGCCCTCATAGACGCCGCCATCCGGCTGACCCGCGCGGTCGACTACCGTTCCGCCGGTACGGTCGAGTTCCTCTACGATCCGGCGCGGGAAGACTTCTACTTCCTTGAGGTCAACACCCGCCTGCAGGTGGAGCATGGTGTCACCGAGGAGGTCACCGGCGTCGACCTGGTGGAGTGGATGATCCGAGGCGCCGCCGGGGATTACGCCTTCATGGCCGGCGGGGCGCCTGAGCCTTCGGGCGCTTCCATCCAGGTGCGGCTCTATGCCGAGGACCCGGACCGGGACTACCGGCCGAGCAGCGGCGTGCTGACGGAGGCGACATTCCCCACTGGCGCCCGTGTCGAGACCTGGGTCGCCCCGGGGGCGGAGATCACCTCGCACTATGACCCGATGATCGCCAAGCTGATCGTCCGGGCGGACACTCGTGAAGCGGCGGTGGCCGCCATGCAGGAGGCGCTCGAGGGGACCCGCCTTGCGGGGATCGAGACCAATCTGGACTGGCTGCGCACGCTCGCGAGATCGGCGCCCTTTGTCAGCGGGGAGGTCTCCACCCGGGTCCTCGCCACGATCCGGCATGAGGCCCGCAGCGTCCACGTCCTTTCGGGCGGCGCGGCCACGACGGTGCAGGACTACCCCGGACGGCTCGGATACTGGGACGTCGGCGTACCGCCTTCCGGGCCCATGGACGCCCTGTCCTTGCGCCTGGCCAACCGCCTGCTGGGCAATCCGGAGTCCGCCGCCGGGCTGGAAATCACGGCCCTTGGTCCCACCCTCCTGTTCAACGCTCCGGCGACCGTCTGCCTGGCGGGGGCCGAACTGGCCGCCACCCTCGACGGTGCGCCGGTGAAGGGACTGTCGCCCTTCGAGGTGGTCGCTGGACAGACCCTGAGGCTGGGACGGCTGACGGGCGCCGGCCTGCGGGCCTATCTCGCCGTGCGCGGCGGGTTCGATGTCCCGGAGTACCTGGGCAGCCGCAGCACCTTCACCCTGGGGGGGTTCGGGGGGCATGCGGGTCGGACCCTGGCGGCCGGCGACGTCCTGCGCCTGTCCCCGGGATCGCCGGCGGAACGCCCCCTCCACGCGGCCTCGGCGCCTGTGATCACCCGGTCCTGGACAGTCCGGGTGCTGCCCGGCCCCCATGGCGCCCCCGACTTCTTCACCCCCGCCGACATCGCCATGATCGGCGGCGTCGAGTGGAAGGTGCACTACAATTCCAACCGCACGGGCGTCCGCCTGATGGGCCCGCGGCCGGAGTGGGCGCGCCGGGACGGCGGGGAAGCGGGCCTGCATCCGTCGAACATCCACGACAACGCCTACGCCGTCGGCGCGGTCGACTTTACCGGCGACATGCCGATCATCCTGGGGCCGGATGGTCCCTCCCTGGGCGGCTTTGTCTGTCCCTTCGTGGTCATCGCCGCAGACCTCTGGAAGGTCGGGCAACTGGCGCCGGGGGACGCCATTCACTTCCAGGTGGTCTCGGACGCCGAGGCGGCCCGGGCCGAGGCGGAGCAGGAGACGTTGCTGGGCCTGACCGCGCCGGAACCGCGTCGCAATCCGCCCGCAGTCGATGACCAGGGCGTCCTGGCGCGCCTTCCCGCCCAGGGCCTCCGTCCTGAGGTGACCTACCGGCGCCAGGGCGACCGGAACCTTCTGGTCGAGTACGGCCCCATCGTCCTGGACCTCGAACTGAGGCTCCGGATCCACGCCCTCTACCTCGAACTCCAGCGGATGGACCTGCCTGGCGTCATCGACCTGACCCCCGGCATCCGGTCGCTGCAGATCCGCTGCGACAACCGGGCGCTGGACCAGGCGCAGCTGATCGACCTCCTGCAGGCGGCCGAGGACCGGCTGGGCGGCCTGGATGACTTCGAGACCCCGTCCCGGGTGGTCCACCTGCCGCTGTCCTGGAAGGACCCGGCGATCTACCAGACCATCGACAAGTACATGCAGGCGGTCCGGGACGATGCGCCCTGGTGTCCGGACAACATCGAATTCATTCGCAGGATCAACGGTCTGGCGTCCGTTGATGATGTGCAGCGCATCGTCTTTGACGCCGAGTACCTGGTGATGGGCCTGGGCGACGTCTACCTGGGCGCACCGGTGGCCACCCCTGTCGACCCCCGCCACCGGCTGGTGACGACCAAGTACAATCCCGCCCGCACCTGGACCCCGCCCAACGTGGTGGGTATCGGCGGCGCCTACATGTGCATCTATGGCATGGAGGGACCTGGGGGGTACCAGCTCTTCGGCCGCACGATCCAGGTCTGGAACACCTGGCGCCAGACGGACGCCTTCACCGAGGGCAAGCCCTGGCTCCTGCGCTTCTTCGACCGCGTGAAGTTCTTCCCTGTCAGCCACGAGGCGCTGACCGAGGCCCGTCGGGACTTCCCCCTCGGCCGCTATCCCGTGCGCATCGAGGAGGGGGTCTTCCGCCTCTCCGACTATCGCCGGCTGCGGGCGGAGAACGCCGGGTCGATCGCCGCCTTCGAAAGTCGCCGACAACAGGCCTTTGACGCCGAGCGCGCGGACTGGGAGGCCAGGGGCGAGTTCGCCCGGGTCGAGGCGCTGTCTGTGGACACCTCCAGTTCGGGGCCCCCGGACGCCATCTCTGCGCCGGAGGGCTGCGACCTCGTCGAGGCTCCGCTGGGCGGCAGCGTCTGGAAGGTCCGGGTCCAGCCCGGCGACCGCGTCGAGGCCGGAGACGTGATCGCCGTCATCGAGGCCATGAAGACCGAGTGCGACGTCCCCAGTCCGGCTGCAGGGGTGGTGAGGGCGGTCTACGCCCGTGAGAAGGATGCGGTCGCCGCCGGGGCGCCGATCATCGCCCTGGAGCCCGCATGACAGCGCTCGCCGCCGCCCGCGCAGCCCTCGATCGCATTACGGCCTACGATGCGGTCCAGCCCCAGGCCTGGATCGCCCGGTTCGCCGAAGACGAGGTGCTGGCCGCCGCCGCCAACGTCGACCGCCGCCTCGAGGCCGGCGAGAGCCTGCCCCTGGCCGGTCTGACCTTCGCGGTGAAGGACAATATCGACCTGGCGGGCCTGCCCACCACGGCGGCCTGTCCCGCCTTCGCCTATGCGCCCGAGACGTCGGCGACCGTCGTCGGGCGTCTCCTGGCCGCGGGGGCCGTCGCGGTCGGCAAGACCAACCTGGACCAGTTCGCCACGGGCCTTGTGGGAACGCGCAGCCCGCACGGCGCGCCGGCCTGCGTCTTCAACCGCGACTATATCTCCGGGGGCTCCAGCTCGGGCTCGGCCGTGGCCGTGGCGGCGGGGTTGGTCGACTTCGCCCTCGGCACAGACACGGCCGGCTCCGGCCGGGTGCCGGCGGCCTTCAACGGACTGGTCGGCTTCAAGCCCTCGAAGGGTCGCTGGAGCACGAAGGGCCTGGTCCCCGCCTGCCGGTCCCTGGACTGCATCAGCGTCTTCACCCTTGACGCCGCCCTCGCCCTGCGGATCGACGGCGTCCTGGCGGCCTTTGATCCCGGGGATGACTTCTCCCGTCCGACCCGGGACGCGCCCCTGCCGTCCCGGCCCCGATACGGCGTCCCCCGGGCGGACCAGCTCAACTTCCTGGGGGATGCGGAGTCGGCCGCCCTCTACAGGGCCGCCCTGGACCGGCTGGACGGCGACCGCGTCGAGGTCGACATTGCGCCCCTGCTGGACGCCGCCCGGCTTCTCTATTCCGGCCCCTTCGTCGCCGAGCGCACGGCGGCGATGAAGGACCTGCTGGCCCGGAACCCCACCGCCGTGCACCCCGTGGTCCGCGCCATCGTCCAGGCGGGCGCCGGCCTTTCCGCCGTCGAGGCCTACGAGGGCCAGTACGCCCTGGCCGCCTGCGCCAGGGCCGCCGAGGCGGTCTGGAACGCCGCCGACGTCCTGGTCCTGCCCACCACCGGGACGATCTACCGGATCGCCGAAGTCCTTGCGGAGCCCTTCGCCCTCAACGCCAACCTTGGCCTCTACACCAACTTCGTGAACCTGCTGGACCTGGCGGCCGTCGCCGTCCCGGCGGGGTTCCGGTCCCATGGCGCCGGCTTCGGGGTCAGCCTGATCGCACCCGCCTGGACGGACGCCGCCCTGCTGGGCCTCGCCCGGTCCCTTGAGGACGCCGCGCCCGCGGCCGCCCGTCCGCCCCTGGACCTGGGAGAGACGGAGAGGGGGGTGAAGCTCTGCGTCGTCGGCGCTCACCTGCACGGCATGCCGCTGCATTGGCAGCTGACCTCCCGGAACGCCCGGCTGGTCTCGCGCACGCGCACGGCGCCCAGCTACCGGCTCTACGCCATGGCGGGATCCACCCCGCCCAAGCCGGCGCTTGTCCATGACGAGACGGGCGGCTCTCTGGAGGTTGAGGTCTACGAGCTTGGCGTCGAGGCCTTCGGGTCCTTCACCGTCGAGGTCCCGCCTCCCCTGGCCATCGGGACCGTGACCCTGGAGGACGGCTCGCAGGTCAAGGGCTTCGTGGCCGAGCCCCGCGCCATGGCCGGCGCCCGGGACATCACCCACATGGGCGGCTGGCGCGCCTACATCGCCAGCCTGTGAGGCTCAGGCCACCACCGGTTCGCGGCTGGCCAGGGCGAGGATCTCCGCCGGCGGGCGGCGGTTCTTGCCGGTGAGCGGGAAGTCATAGACCGCTGAGGATCCGAAGCGGTGCGGGGCGTGGGGGTCGTGCCTGCGCTTGTCGAAGGCCAGGACCCGGTCGCCCAGCTTGAAGGCTTCCTTGATGTCGTGGGTGACCATGAGGATGGTCAGGCCATGCTCCCGCCAGAGCTCGTCAATCAGGCCGTGCATGTCGAGGCGGATGCCCGGGTCGAGGGCGCCGAAGGGCTCGTCGAGCAGCAGGATCCGGGGCTTGCGGACCAGGGCCTGGGCGATGGCCAACCTCTGCTGCATGCCGCCTGACAACTGCGCAGGATAGACGTCGCGGCTGTGGGCCAGGCCAACCTTCTCCAGCATATGCCCGGCCTCCTCCAGGGCCGCCTTTCGCCGCCGACCGTAGAGCCGGCCTAGGAACATCGACCCGGCGCAGTCCAGCCCAAAGGCGACATTGTCGATGGCCGTCAGATGCGGGAAGACCGAGTAGCGCTGGAAGACCACGCCCCGCTCAGGTCCCGGCTCAGGGGTCAGCGGCGCTCCGTCCAGCAGGATATGGCCCCGGGTGGGCGCTTCCTGTCCGATGATCAGCCTCAGGAAGGTGCTCTTCCCGGCGCCAGAGGGCCCGACGATGGAGACAAAGCTTCCGGGCGCGATGTCGAGGCTGACCTTCTCGAGGACGATCTTGTCGCCGTACTCGACCCACACGTCGCGGAGGGAAAGGATGGGATCGCTCATTCCGCGCCCTTTGCATGATCCCAGGGGAAAAACCGCCGGCTGATCCAGGCCAGGGTCACGTCCATCATCACCGCGAGCAAGGAGATCCAGGCGACGTAGGGCAGGATGACGTCCATGGCGAGATACCGTCGGACCAGGAAGATCCGGTAGCCGAGACCGACATCCGAGGCGATCGCCTCTGCAGCGATCAGGAACACCCAGGCCGGGCCCAGAGAGAGACGCAGGCCCTTGATGAGCTTCGGCATGGCCTGGGGCAGGGCCAGGCGCAGGGCGATCTGCCAGGTGGAAGCCCCCAGGGTCTGGGCCTTGACCCTCTGCTCCTCAGGGATCGCGCTGACCTGGCTCGCCAGGTCCCGGACCATGAAGGGGGTGATGCCGAGGACGATGAGCGCCACCTTGGAGGTTTCGCCTAGGCCCAGGGCGATGAAGAGGACAGGCAGGATCGCAATCGGCGGAATCACCGCGATCGCCGCCACCAGCGGCCCGAGGCTCGCCCGCACGATCGGCAGGAGACCCAGGACCAGGCCCAGCACCAACGTCGCGCCTGTGGAGATCCCGAGCCCGAGCCCGAGGCGGGCCAGGCTCGCCAGGGTATCGGCGACCAGAGGCACCGCGCCAGTGACCGGATCCACCTCCATCGCCATCCGCCGCCATGCGGCCCACATGGCGCTCAGGGGGGGCAGCAGCTTGTCCGAAGGGTTCTCGGCGTGCCGCGCCGCCGATGCGACGAGATAGGCCAGGGCCGCCAGGGCAAGGGGGGCGGCGCCGAGGAAGACCCGGCTTCCTGGCCCCGGCCGGATGTTCACCAGGCGGCGCATGGCGGTCTCCCTGCGGGTTCCCTAAAGGGCGCCCGCCGCCGCCATGGCCATGTAGCTGGGATCGAACCTCAGCTTGATGTTCTCGGGGTTCCCCTGGACCACCCCGTTGGGGAAGGTGATGCCGATAGCGTCCACAGACGACGCGCCCTGGCCGAATAATCCCTCTGCGAAGCTGAACTTCCGAACCCGGTCGCTGGCGGTCACCGCCGCCGGGCTGTTGACGTAGGCCACTGCGTCCGCCGGCTTGTAGTACATGTAGGTGGTCGCCAGCTGGGCGTCGTAGCCCGGAAGGTCGGTTCCGGACAGGGACGCCATGGCGGTGCGGGCGGCGACCGCCGCCGGCGAGCTTCCCTGCATCAGTCCCAGCACCTCGTACCAGATGCCCACCAGCGCCTTGCCGAAATCGGGGTTCTCCTTCAGGCGATCCGTCGAGGCGACCATCATGTCGAGGATTTCTCCCGGGATCCGGGAGGAGTCGAACACCAGGTTGGCGCCCGGCATGGCGTCGATCTCGCGCAGCATGGGGTTCCAGGTCGCCATCGCCTTGACATCGCCGGTCGGCCAGGCGGCCACAGCGTCGGCATCAGAGGTGTTGACCAGTTTCACATCCGACTGCTTGAGGCCGACACTCTCCAGGGCTCGCGCCAGGAAGTACTGGGAGACGGAGCCTTGGACCAGATTGACCGGAAGGCCCTTGATCTCCGCGAGACGCGTCTTCCCCTTCAGCAGGACGCCGTCATTGCCGTTCGAGTAGTCACCGACGATCAGGGCCGTCGTGTCGACCCCGCCCGCCGCAGGAAGGGTCAGGGCGTCCATGTTGGTCGATGTCACGGCGTCGAGCTTGCCCGACGTGAACTGGTTCAGGCTCTCGACGTAGTCGTTGATCTGAACGAGGTTGATCGTGATCCCATACTTGTCGGCCCACTTTTTCACGATCCCGGTCTGTTGAGCATAGGGCCAGGGCATCCAGCCGGCGTAGATCGTCCAGCCCACCGTGTAGGTCTTGCCGCCGCCCGCCGCGTCCGACTTCTGCTCGTCCGCCTTGGGCGCGCAGGCCGCCAGCACCGTCATCGCCGCACCAGCAAGAAGCGCCCGCCGGTTCCAGTTCACGCTCGCCATCCAAGCCCCCTGTTAAGTGATTTCCCGCCGCCGAAGCAGCCATGTCGTTATTACGGACCGGGGAGATCGTAATACTCCAGTCGGCGACCGGCCTCTCGCCGCAGATTGGTGTGGGGCGCCCGAAAACTGTGCGATCGGCGCCTCGGGCGCGTCTCCATCGATCAGATCACCTGGCCCGGCGAGGCTCAGGGGCACATCACAGTTATTACGCCGCGCGTCGTCCGTAATACTGACGCCGCAGAAAAGGGAGTTCCATCGTGAGCCGTGATTTCAGCGCTATCCCGGTGATCGACATCCAGGGCCTGTTCTCCGCCGACGCCGGGCAGCGTCGCGCCGTGGCTTCGGAGATCGAGGCGGCGGCCCGGGATGTGGGCTTCTTCTATGTCACAGGGCATGGCGTCCCGATGGCGGCGCGAGAGCGACTGGAGGGGGCGGCCGAGCGGTTCTTTTCACTTCCCATGGCGCGCAAGATGGAGGTCTACATCGGGCTTTCGGAAAATCACTCCGGTTACGTGCCCGAAGGCGAGGAGGTGTTCTCGAGTGGAAAGATCGATCGCAAGGAGGCCTTCGACGTCGGGCTGGATTATGCCGGGCCTCCGAGGGGCGGAATGCTTGGCCCCAATCTCTGGCCGGACTTGGAAGGGTTCAAGGCTGACGTCGGCGCCTATTACGCCCAGGTGCAGGGCCTGGCGCGGGTCCTCTTCAGGGGCTTCGCCCTGGCGCTGGGGCAACCCGAGGACTTTTTCGAGAACAGGCTCTCCGCGCCGCCCGCCCAGCTGCGCCTCATCCACTATCCCTTCGATCCGGACGCCGTCGATGCCGAGGGCATTGGCGCGCATACCGACTATGAGTGCTTCACCATCCTCTATTCCACGGCCCCGGGCCTGGAGGTCCTCAATGGCACCGGGGAGTGGATCGACGCCCCGCCACTCGCAGGCGGCTTCGTCATCAACATCGGCGACATGATCGAGGCGCTGTCCAATGGCGAGTTTATCGCCACAAGCCATAGGGTTCGGAAGGTCTCTGCCGAGCGCTACTCCTTCCCGTTCTTCGCCGCTTGTGACTACGAGACCACCGTAGAGCCCCTGGCGCGGTTCGTAAGCGGAGACCGACCGCCGCGCTATCCTCGCATTATCTCGGGCGAGCACCTGTTCGCTCAGACCGCCCAGACCTTCGCCTACCTGAAGCGTCGCATCGCCGATGGCGCGGCGAGCTTGCCGCAGGGCGCGCAGGCCCTCGAGAGTTTCGGGCAACAGGCCCGCTCGAAGTCGGCTGTATGATGACCCTGGGAGAGATCGCCCGTACCCGCCCTTTCGCAAAGCCCCTGGCCGTCCCGCCCTGGACCCTGGGCTGTTTCCACCGCCGGTGCATCACCTTCGCCACGGGGGTCGAGGACAGGTCGACGCGGGTCATCTGGATCCAGAGCCACGGCCTGACCACAGATCTGAGGCTGCCCTTTGTCCGTCCCGACGTGCGAGCCCGCAGATCCCTTGCAGCGTGCTCCCCCGGTGAGCGGGCCGAACTGGCCCGGGGCGAGGGCTTCGTGGCGAGCACCTCGTGGGATGGGGCCCTGATGCACTGGGACGCCTTCGCCGCCTTTCAGCCCTATGAGAAGTGGCCTGAGCCGGGCCGCCTGGAGCGGGTTGGGACCTGTCTGGTGGAATGGGCGCCCAGCGGGGTCTATGTGGAGGACTGGCGCCTCCAGCCGGGCGCTTCAGGATTGTCTGTGGGCCTGCAACTTGTCTCAGAGACCGGGCCGGATGGCGTAAGCTGGCCCCGTTCCGGCGGCTTGGTCATCGCCGGCGACCATGCCCTTATGCTCGTCGGACGGCGCAATCCCCTGCCTGAAGGGCGAGTCCACGAGATCCTCGCCGCAGACCCAGGTCTCTGGGAGGACGCCTTCGACTGCGAGGTCGCCTACGCGCAACGGCGTAACGGCGCCTGGTCGATCCAGCTGGCTGTAAACCCCTTCATGGAGGGGAGGGACCTCTTCACGGCGACGACCTTCGAGCCGGGACCCGGCTCCGACCTGCTTCTGCAGCGGAATCCCGAGCCCACAGCGGCCTGGCGCCAGAGGCTTTGGCGGATCGATACTCTGCGCGCGGATATGGCGGCTCAGGCCGCCACGCCCGCTCTACCCGGGGGGGCCGAGTGGCTCGCTCGGGAGGCGGACGCTCTGGGGATTGCGGGCCGTTAGCCGTCTAGAAGCGCTTCTGCACAATGACGCCGTAGGTCCGGGGTTCCAGCAGGCGCACATTCCGATAGCGGCCGATCAGGGCGTCCTCGATGATGATGTTGGTGATGTTGTCATCGTCGGTGAGGTTCTTCACGAACAGCCGCGCGCTGAGGCCCATGGGATCGTTCTCCAGGCGGAACTGAAGGTCGATGACCCCCCAGGCGTCGATGCGGTCAGTGGGCGTATTGTACTCTCGGGCGTAGTAGGCATCCTGCCAGGTGGCGTCGACCCGGAGGGTCGCTGTCCAGTCGCCGGTCCCGACCGGGGCCTGGTACTGGGCCCCTGCCTTGGCCTTGAAACCCGGCGAGTGCGGCAGTTCGTTGCCTTCGAGATTGACCCTCACCGTGGGCGTGGTGGCCGTCAGGCTCTGGGCCGGGTTGGCGGCGTCCTCGCTCAGGAAGGTCCCGATGCGGGTGTTGAGATGCGAGAGGTTGGCGTCAAACAGCCAGTTCTGGCCCAGGGAGTAAACGAACTCACCCTCGATCCCGTAGATGTCGGCGTCGGCGTTGCGGGTGACGACGCCGCCATTAATGCGCTGGCCCAGCTGCAGGCCCGTGTAGTCGTAGTAGAAGGCCGTCAGGTTGGCCTGCAGGGCGCCGTCTGCGAGCAGGTTCTTGGTTCCCACCTCGTAGGCCGTTACGGTCTCGGGGCCGAAGGTCGGCGCCGTGGCGTTGGTATTCTGCCCACCGCCCTTGTAGCCGGTCGCCACGGAGCCATAGACCAGGGTCTTGTCCGTGAAGTCCAAGTCCGGCGACCAGTCTGCAGCGACCTTGTAGGTGGTCTTCTGGCCCTGGAACTTCGAGTAGGCCCAGGGGTTCAGCCCGGAGAGCACGATGGAGCGGCTCTCGCCGGAGCGTTCCTCCTCGGTGTAGCGCAGGCCCACTGTCAGGCGGAGGGTCGGCGCGACCTCGTAATAGCCCTCGCCGAAGAGCGCCCAGGTCTCGTTCTTGCCGTTTCGGGTCAGGGACGACACCCGCCAGGTCTCTGCGGGCCGGCCTTGGGCCTTCTGGAAGAGCTCGATGGACGGATGCCAGGTCTCGAAGCCGCCGGAGCTGGTCCCCTGTGCGCCGAAGTAGCCGACGAGGAAGTTCAAGGGCCCCTCGAACTGCGAGGCCAGGCGCAGTTCGCCGGTCCTAGTGTCACCTCGCGTCGTAAAGCTGTCGGTTGTCAGCAGCCGGTTGGTCGTGACCTGGGTGGTGCGATCCTTGAAGTAGGTGATCGGCTGCGTGAATCGGAATGGCAGGTCTGCGTTGTCCCAGTCGGTGTTCTGCTCACTGGAGAACTCAGAATAGCCCAGGACGGCCGACAGGGTGAGCTGGCCGAAGTCGTGATTGAACTCGAGTGAGGCGGTGGTCTGTTCGGCCTGATAAGTCGGGTCCGTATCGGCTGCGATCCGGCGCAGGTCTGTCGGGTTGGGCGCGCCGGCATAGATGTTGCCGCCCGCCGGGAAGGGTGTGAAGAACCGCGACAGGGTCTGCAGGATGGTCGTGTTCGCGTCCGGGGAGTCGAAGCCGAGAACCCTCGGGTCGCAACCCAGGACCGGGTGGGCCTTGCACAGGCGTTTGCCCTCGCGGGCCCTCGAGCTGTCCTCCTCGAACTGGCTGAGCACCAGGGTCGCGTCCGTCCGCTCCCCGAGGTTCAGGACCAGGGAGCCCCGGACGCCCCACTGGCTGCGGCCATCCACGTCGTTGCCTGTCGCCTCATTGCGGGTGTAGCCGCTGCGGTCGAGGGAGTAGCCCGCCAGTCGAACAGCCGCGACCTCGCCCAGGGGCAGGTCGACCGCACCGCCGACCCGGATGCTCTCGTAGTTGCCGGCCTGGACGCTGACCTCGCCGCCGAACTCGGATCCGGGCTTTCGGGTGATGATGTTGATCGCGCCGCCGGTGGTGTTGCGGCCGTAGAGGGTGCCCTGCGGCCCTCTAAGCACCTCGATCCGGGAGACGTCGAAGAACTCGTTCTGCGGCGGATAACCGACAGCCGCACCGTTGACGAAGGTCGGTACGCCCGGGTCGACGCCGGCCAGGGCGTTGTTGCCAACGCCGCGCAACGTGAAGCGGTCATTGCCGGTAAGAACGGCGTTCGGGACCGAAAGTTGGATATCTGTGGCGTCCTCGATCTGCACCCGGTCCAGAGCGGCTCCCGAGAACGCGCTTACGGCGATCGGCACGTCCTGGAGGTTCTGTTCCCGCTTCTGGGCGGTGACAACCAGTTCCTCGATCTGATTTGCGGACTCGGCTGCGGCGGGCGTCCCGGCCATCAGGGCGATCATTGACACCGCAGCAACGGTGGCTGAACGGTAGGTTCGCATCTCGCACTCCCCTCCGGCGTCGGGAGGCTCTCCCTTGGTCGCCAGCATGTTGATTGTAATAACCGTCAATAGCTAGATTGGGGGATGGGGAACCGTCAAGCCCAATTGAATACTTCGTCAATAGTCAGAGAGGCGCCATGGATCGGTCCGACATCCCCGCCGAGGGCGCCGAGGCGGCTGGATCGCCCTCCCCGACGAAGCTGCAGAAGGTTTTTTACAGCCTGGGCCAAGCGGCTCAGTCCGGCGGTTTCGACACGGCCGTGGGCTTCGTCTTTTTCTACTACTCGGTCGTACTCGGCCTCTCAGGCGCCCTGGTGGGTGCAGCCTTGGCGATCGGTCTGGCCTTTGATGCGGTAGTGGACCCTTTCATCGGGTCGTGGTCGGACAATCTCAAGTCACGGCTGGGCCGCCGCCTGCCGCTGATGATGGCTGCGATTCTGCCTACGGTGATCAGCATCGGTCTTTTGTTTTCCCCGCCTCCCGAGCTGTCTCAGCCCCTGCTTTTCGCCTGGCTTGTTGTGTTCTCGGTCGCAGGCCGCATCGCCATTTCGCTGTTCCATGTCCCCTATGTGGCCCTCGGGGCGGAACTCACGACGGACTACGCGGAAAGGACCAGCGTGGTGGTTTACCGATCGGCCGGTGGGGTCCTGGCCGGCCTTGCGATCACCGCGCTGGGTTACACCGCCTTTTTCGCCGACGGCGGCTTACAGCGCGCCGAGGGATACCCCGGCTTCGGCTGGTCGGCTGGCGCCGTTCTCTTCGTCTGCATGACGACCTGCTGCCTAGGCCTCCTCCGGTACTCATCGGCCTTGCCGCAGCCTGACCAGGTCCCCCAGCCCATGTGGCGTCGACTGCCCTTCGAGGTGCGGGAGATCTTCGCCAACCGGTCGTTCCGTCTGCTCTTTATCTCAGCTCTGATCACCTATGTGGCGCAGGGGCTGAATGCGACGCTGAACAGTCACTCGTTCGTCTTCGTATGGCTGCTGAAGAGTGAGACCATCCAGTTTATCAGTTACGCCTTTGTCGCCGGCCTGCTGCTGGGCGTGGGGTCCGCTCCGCGGGTCCAGGCCCGCCTGGAGAAGAAGACGGTGGTCCTGATCGGGCTGTCCCTGCTCATCGCTAACTGGCTGGTGATGCAGGGCGCCTGGCTGGCGGGCGTCTACGCCCCGCTCGGTCAGGCCGCCCTGGCCCCAATGCAGTTCAACTCCTTTGTCGCCGGCATCGGGATCGGACTTGTCAGCGTCGCATATCCCTCGATGATGGCGGACGCCGCCGACGAGCACGAATACCTCTTCGGGCGACGTAGGGAGGGCCTCTATTTCGCGGGCCTCGGCTTCGCGAACAAGGCCGCCGTGGGCGTCGGAGTTTTGCTTGCCGGAGTGGCTTTGGACCTCATCCGGTTCCCCCGGGAGATCGGCCAGACCGTCGGCGCCGTGCTTTCGCACGAGGTCCAGGTCCGGCTTGTCCTGGTCTGGGGGCCGATCCCTGCAGTCATCGCTGTGGCGTCCATGGTGATCTTCGCATCTTACGGGATCACAAGGTCCAGACACGCCGCCATCGCCGCCGCCCTTCGCGGTCGGGATCAATCCCGGTAAGGCCGCCCCAGACGCTCCAGGCCGCCAGTAATCAGCGCCAGGCACATCTCGGTCGCGGTCTCGACGTCGAGCTGACCGTCCGCCACCAGGCGTCCGGCCCGGTCGGTGACGGCGGAGACCATCTCGACGGCTGTGATGGCTATCGGCAAGGGGAGTCCATATTCACGCCGCGCGGCTCTCACGAAGTAGCGGACGGTCCGTTCCCGGTCCGCGCGGTTCTCCGCCTCCATCAACAGGGCGACGGAGGGGTCCGAGAGCAGGGCGGCGATCAGCGCACCGCGGTCGCGGGTCTGTTCCAGATAGAGACGAGTGGTCTGGCGGATCAGGTCGTCAAAGCTCTCGGCCTGCAGGGCGCTGGCCATGCCGCGGTCGCGTAGCTCCGCCTGCTCACGGTTGAGAAGCGCCGTCAGCAGGGCGTCTCGCGTGGGAAAGTAGTTGTAGACGAGGCCCTTACTGATCCCGACGTCGCGCGCCAGGCGCTCCATGCTGACCGCGTAGAGCCCCTCCGCCAGAATCAGGTGCGCCGCCTCGTCCAGGATCTGCTCCCGGCGCACTTCCGGCGCCAGACGGGTGCGCTTGCGCTGCAAGGCGGTCGGCGCGCTCACAGCACCGCCATGCGTTCGACGGTGACAGGAACAGGATCAGGCAAGAGAGTCTCCAATCTGGACTTCAGAGTGTGCCACGATTTCCCCGAATCCCAAGCCGCCAGTTCCCGGACGCGCGGAGGGCGGACGCGGATTCGCTCCGGGTCCGGACCCCCTAGCCCAGAGCGCAGACGAGGCCTTCAGCAGGCGGCTCATCATGACGAGGCGGGCTAGGGAGCGACCACCTGAGGCCTCCCGGAGCGTACTCTCGTACCAGGCGACCTCGGTCTTGGGGGACTCGCCCAGAGCCAGCACCTTGCCGTCGACCCGATAGTCCCGATCCAGGAAAACCGGACCGTCGAGAAACTCCAGTTCGATGGCGCCGAACATCCCTACATAGTCGCCCTCTGTCGGGAACAGAGGCTTCTCAACGACGCGAAGGGCGTCGATGGCGACGGCGGGCGCTGCGACGAGAGCTCCGAAGAGGGTTTCGTCGCGATACTCCGGCAGGGGCTCGGTCACCCCCTCGAGGCGCCGTAGCGCCGTCGTGCTGTCCAGGCGACTGGGGACATCCCTGACAGCGTCGCCGACCCGGGAGGCCCTGAGGATTCGCAGGTCTGTCGCCGGCCGCTGCTGGCCGACCCTCTGCCTCAGGGCCGAGTCCGGATCTTCACCTCCAGCCCAGGCTGTGCCCTCGCAGACGCGGACGCCCTCGGGCGTCTCCATCCAGGCGGGCGCCCGCCGGACGCCCGTGGCGAGGGTCTCGACGGCGCCGACGAAGGCTCGGACAGGTTCGCCGTCCGTCGTGGCGTTCAGGAAGTGCAGGGAAAGGCCTCCGCGCTGGCGCCAGTCCTGACCGAACCGCGCCAGCAGCAGGGGCGGAAACTGTTCAAAGTGGATATTCCCCGCCACGGTCCCGCCCCGGAAGCCCAGGGTCTGGGCCGTCGCATCATCGTGGATGGATCCGGCGGCGTCGCGGGAGAGGTTGACCGGGCGGCGCAGGGGGCCCGCCAACACGCCGTCAAGGGCTTCGTAGGAAAAGGGTTCAGTCGCCATGCTGGCCTCCCTTGACCGCCGCTCTCGGGCGGATTTTATTGACCAAAGCTACAATAAATGCCGAGCCCCTGTCCATGAACCTCAGCCTTTCGGACGATGAAATCCGTTTCCGGGATGAGGTCCGCGCCCTGGTCAGCGCCACCTTCCCGGCGCCCGAGCGTTACGACGGCGGCCGGGCCCACGAACGTCGGTGGCACGCGGCCCTGCTCGAGAAGGGCTGGGCCGCCAACAAGTGGCCTGAGGCCTTCGGAGGTCCCGGATGGACACCCACCCAGAACTTCATCTGGGAGCGCGAGGTCACGGCGGCGGGTCTGCCGCCGCAGGTCGGCGGCATGGGCATGGGCATGCTGGCGCCCATCCTCTTCGCCTACGGCTCCCCCGAGCAACAGGCCTGCTTCCTGCCTGATATCCTCCACGACCGGGTCCGCTGGTGCCAGGGTTACTCGGAGCCCGGGGCAGGCTCGGACCTCGCCTCATTGCGGACGCGGGCCGTTCGCGATGGGGATCACTATGTCGTGGACGGCGAGAAGGTCTGGACCAGCGGCGCCCATCGCGCCGACTGGATGTTCTGCCTGACCCGAACCTCGGACGAGCCCAAGAGGCAGGCCGGGATCACCTTCCTCCTGCTCGACATGCGAACGCCCGGCGTCACCGTCCACCCCATCATCTCCATCGATGGCCGGCACATGTTCAACCGGGTGGCCCTGGACGGGGTCCGCGTACCCATCGCCAATCGGGTGGGCCGGGAAGGGGAGGGGTGGACCGTCGCCAAGGGCCTCCTGACCCACGAGCGGACAGGGCAGGCCTTCGTGTCCCTCTCGACCGACCTCTCGCGCCGAATCCGCGAGGCCGGACGCGCGCCGACCGGATCGGAGGCGGGTGGTCTGCTCGACGATCCGGGCTTTGCCGGTCGCTTCGCCTGGGCCGAGATCGAGCTCCAGGCCCTGGCCATCACCGAACTGCGGACCTTGTCCGAGGTCTCAGCCGGCGGCGCCCCGGGAGCGCAGTCGTCGACCCTGAAGCTCAAGGGCACGGACATCGTCCAGCGCATGACCGAGTTTTTTGTCGAGTGCGCCGGACCCTACGCCGCACCCTGGTTTCCGGAGGCCTCGGGCGTGGAGCCCCAGGATGTCGGACCGGCCTGGGCGCGACCGGAGGTCGTGCGCTACTTCGAAGGCCGTGCGGCCAGCATCGCTGGGGGCTCCGACGAGGTCCAGAGAAACATCATCGCCAAGCAGGTCCTGCGCCTTTAGGCGCGCCGGCCGGCGACGTGTCCCGACCCCCGCCAGGGTTCATCCTGGCCTCGACTCCGCCGGAACGCGGGCCTAGCCTTCC